>Ga0080006_1193406_pt1 | contig 94002 bp, 77 predicted proteins | sample RS3BMetagenome_FD_69209 | JGI IMG/M metagenome (GOLD analysis project Ga0080006, IMG submission 69209) | Ferric oxide microbial mat and aquatic microbial communities from Rainbow Spring, Yellowstone National Park, USA - RS3B (SPADES... ... | reverse complement strand
CGAGCGCAACCACGCTTCCAGTTCCTTCCGATCCGCCCGGCTTACGTCCACGCGCCACTTCATTACTCCCATGCCGCTTGGACGACCAAACCCTAACGTTAATTCAGATGTGTGACACTAGCGAATTCAATTGTCTGACGGCCTCCTCCGACCAGCGCGCGCCGACCGCCTTGGCGGCCACCCGCAGAAGGTTGGCGCATTGAGGAACGCCGAAAAGCTGTGGAGACGCAGCGTCTAAAATGCTTGGCGCGGATATTTTAGGTGCGATCAGATTAAATGCCTGCTCTCTGGCCACTTCAGTCCATCGATGACGGATCATTCTACAGAAAATAGCGGTCCAATGGCTTCCTCGAAGTCTCGCCGCATAGTCCAACCCCGTTGCTTGAAATGCTAATGCTTCGCGCGGGCTTACGATCTTCAGACCGGAGCCGAAGATAATCCGGAAGATTTTCAGGTCTTCATGTACGGCATCCTGCTCGTTGGCTATTGCTCTCGCCGCCTCAACGGCGTCGTCTTCTTCTGATATGTGTGCTCGATAGCCCAGTCTTACCAGATCAATTGATTCCCTTATTCGTTCGCGTGCTCCCACCGCTGACTCGAATATATCTGCCAGTTCTCCGAAATCGAGTCCCGCCGGGCTCTCGCGAGCGAACGCCGCCATTAGAACGGGGGCAAGTACGAAGGTAGGTATGTTCCCCGCGACATTGTCGTCGATCTCCGCTTTGTTTGCGTCATACAATTCAACGATGTCGACCTTCTCCGTCACAGGGGGCCAGTCCTGCTGCCTCTTCCGGGTTACTCCGCCGACAGACAATAGTCGTGCATAGTTCAGCCCAGTTTGCGCCGCGGACTGAAGACGTCCATCGATTAGATCGCAAGAAAGCAGAGCATCGGCCGACTGCAGAGCGCCGATGTAGTACTGGGATCGATCGGATGGTTCGTCTCCGGAACGCAAGCTGCGTCGAGCGAGTTGTGTTTCGCCCGCCAACGCGCCGTATTGCGCCAGCGTAGCCCACATCATTGGATATGGAGCGCCCGGCTTGGCCATCAGCTCTGGAATCGGCTCTTCAAAATTCGCAAACCAACCCGAGTAAGGCGTCTCTAACATATCGATTCTGGCTGCGCCTTGACTTAACCACGCGATTGCGTGACCCAGGCGAAGTCGGAACGCTCGCAGGAGTCGATGTGATTGATCTGGAAATCTCTGTAGACGAGCTATTATCTCCATGAGACCCGTTAGAGCGGGTCTGTAATTGCCTTTCAAGTGATCAAGCCAAGCAAGCTCTGCCTTGAAGGCTAGCGCAGCCACCCGTCCGAAGCTTTCGCTTCGGATGAACTTGCACACTTCTTCGGCCCGCTTCGCGATCGACTCGATAGTGCGCAAGCGTTCCTCGCCTCGTGCGTACAGCGTCGACGCGGCCCGAAGCGCATATGTCAACGCAAAGACCTGCTCGATTGGCAGATCACGTGAAGAAACACGACGTTCAGCTCGCTGAACCGCTTCGATGGCTCTCGCATTGTCGCCGCACCGATAACGCGTGGTCGCTTCGCCAAAATCGATGAGCACGTGGTCGCAACCACCCTTGCGAGCCTCGGCGGCCAACTGAAGTGCGGCATCATGATCGTTAAGAAACTCATCGAGCACAACCATGGAAGCTCGCACCGCCGCGGCAGAGAGCCATTGATTTTTGTTCTGCTGGCCGAATTCGCGAACCTCGTTGAAGGCCCTGAGACAGTCGTTCCAATCACCTTTCGGAGATGCACTGAGCCGCTGCCAGACATGACCAATCATTATCGAATAGGACTCATGCCGACGATCGAAGGCGCTAAACACTTTGCGTCTAAGGCTATCGCTCGCGCCTCGGAGCGATTCTATCCAGATACGTAGATCGTCAGGTGTGCGGACCTTGGTGGATACAGCCATGATTAGGTCGCCAATCGGCCGCATCTGCATCACGTCCTTAAACTCATTGCGCATTGACTGGGGCTGCAGCATTTCAGCGACACTGAGCGCACGCCGCAGCCTTTGTGAGAAAGGGATCGGAGATTCGAGAGCGAGGCTAGAAGAGAAGAAGTGAATCAGACGGAAGTCTGTGATGAAAGCTTGTCCCGATGACTCATCGAGAAGCTCCATCACGCGTGCGTCAAGTGAGGAATATGCTGTCCAGTCTGAGTTCAAAGCCGCGATCCGCAACTGGGCCTGCCTAAAAATGAATCGTGCCGGAGCACTGAATTCCAACAGCGCCGCTCGGTCTTGCAGGGAGATCTTACTTAGCAGCGCGAGGTGTTCCGCGAATTTGTCGAGCTCTGGTTCGCGTACGAGCCATGCCGAGACTCTCGCCAACAACTGTTCGCTCCGGCCGGCTAGAGCCGTTACGATCATTTGGACAACTTGGATAGGAGTGACGCTCCTTACGTGGAGCCAGGCGCTAGCAGCGCGTGCGTTGTAGTCCCTCAGACCTGCCGGGCCGAACTCCGCCTCGGCGTAGCCGGCCAAGAGAGGCGAGAGTGCGAACTGTCCATCTCCTCTCGGCTCGATCCAGGGGCCGAGTAGGTTGTCGAACGCACGTCCGGGCTCCTTCAAGGGTGGAGCTACACCTCCGAGAGCTGTCGCCAAACTACGGGTGAAGGCTCCTCCGATGACAGAGAGTCTACGGGCCATCTCACGGGATTCTTCTGAAGGAATGCTTTCTGTCAGGACCCGCCGCGCTTCGGTCTTCACCTGGTCGACGGTCCGAGGCTCAGCGAGAAATTCGTTGGAAGAAAGCTTCCATCCACGCTGTCGTGCGTGCACGATTCGCGCTGAAACCAATTGGGGGTGACCTCCAGTGATCGCGGATAGATAGGTAGCCCACCGGGAAGTCGCTGGAACGCCGACTAACCCCGCGGCTCGCAGGAGTTCGAGAATCTCGGACTCCTGCAAAGATGGCGCAGACATAACGTACAGGGTATCCGCGAGTTCGGAGATGAATCTGGACGGAGGTTCTCCTTGACTCGTCACGATAAACCTAACGTCACGGGTGATTGTCTCTCGAACAACCGCTCGCAGGATTTCTGACGCCCTGCTGTTGCTCGCTACTGGTAGAATATCGTCACAAACGATAATGGCAGCATCCTGGTTAAGCGCATGACTGCGCGCAAGCAGACTGACGAGTCTCTGGGTAACCGCGAGCTCTTCGAGTCCACGAACGTTGCACCAAATGGCTTGTGCATTGCGCGAGCGAACAAAGAGATTGGCCAGCGTGGACTTCCCGGAACCCGTCCACCCGTGAATCCAGACTAATCTGCGGCCCAGCGACTCGGAGTTTAGGACATCAATTACTCCCTGCCGCGAGGAACAGAGGTCTGGGAGGTTCGGGACCTGATTGAGTAATTCGTCTTCAGAAGTGATCGCAAGAGCAGCCCCGCGATGCAGCCCGACTAAGGGCCCCGTCAGCGGCGCCAATTGACCTTGGATATTCTCTACCCGTGTCTCTATTCGCTTCACGCCGCTCGCCATCTGCCGAAGGGTGCGGCGATCAACTTGGGCGGCGGTTTCCTGTGAAAGAACTTCCTCAAGCTCGCGCTTTGTGAGCGGTGGAGCTTCCGCATCGGTCATTCGATCAGTGACGTGCCGCCAAAGCCGATCGCACACCGCACCGACTTCGTCGCGATCGACGATGGGACGCGGCCTAGCCGCCAGCAGCCGGAGGATCTCCGCCTGAATTTCTGAATAGCTTTGGTCGCCGGTATCCCAAAACATCAGGTTGACGACCTCTCGCTTGAAAACCGAGTCGTCGATCGTCTTCAGGAAATCGGTGCTATCCGAAGAAACCTTGAGGTGTTTGATGATGAACCGCCGCAACGCTGCGCACGCGTCCGGGGGAACGCCAGCATCACCTCGGATTCGATCCCACAAGTCCAAGCCACAGTCCGCATGACGCCAATCGATACCCTGTTCTTTGCCGCGGTCCGATATGGTGCTGACGCGCAGAGTCAGTGTAAGGCTCGGATTCGCTCGCTTGTGAGATAATAGCGACTCGATCGCCATGGCGACCGCCTCGCTTCTCAGAGTGATGGCTCCCTGACGATGTTTGATTTGGTCGAGCTCCACGGCCGAAATTTTGCCCGCAGCGTCGCGGCGCACGACAGCTATATCCTCACCGAACTCGCAAAGGATTTGTTCGTTGTCGGCGCACCTCAGCCACGCACAAATCGTCTGGTACGCTTGGTATGCGTAGCCGCGAAACGACGGAACGGCGCTTCGTTCAGGATGAGGATCTCTGAACGGCCTCCCTTCGGCCGCGGGGCGCCGCGCAGCACGCTTTTTGGCCTTCTTGCGAGGCATATTCGGGCAGTACTCTGGCAGTGTTACCCCAACATCTCCAGCGCCAGCAAGATTGGGTTGGAGAAACTCGCAGATTAAATCGACACCAGCCTGCTGCCGCGGGGAGGAGTGGAGGGCGAAATCGACACCGAACGGCTCACACCACCATCATCATGAAAACCGTCCGCCTCCGGTGACTGGATCAGGTTCGCCTGGCGCTAACACGTGATCTCGAGCAACCTTGACGAGGTTGGCTGGCGCTCTCGTAACCCGAGCGCTCGACAATTCGGACAGCGTTTCGGACAATCGCGTTGTCCGATGCTGTCCGAAGCCGAAAAAGTGCTTGATTTTATTGGTGGAGCTGAGCAGGATCGAACTGCCGACCTCCTGAATGCCATTCAGGCGCTCTCCCAAACTGAGCTACAGCCCCACCGCGTTTGGAAGGATTAAAGCTAAGCGAAAGGGTCCGCCGGAGTCAACCAGCCCCGGCGCCCTCCGGGCTGCCGATCCGCATCCATCGCGGCTAGTCCTGGGCGCGCTGCAAGAGTTCGCGGGCGGCGCGGCGAAAGCGCTCGCTTATCGCCTCGCCTCCCAGCATCCGGGCCAATTCCTCCACCCGTCGGCCGCCATCGAGCTGGCTTACTCGGCTGACGGTCATCTTCCCCACCTCCTCCTTCTCGACCAGGAAATGGCGGTCGGCGAAGGAGGCTATCTGGGGCAGATGAGTGACGCACAGGACTTGGTGATAGCGGGCCAACTCCTTGAGCTTGCGCCCCACTACATGGGCCACCGCGCCGCCGATGCCGGCGTCCACCTCGTCGAAAATCAGGGTCGCCACGCCGCGCTGGCGCGCCTCCAGCCGCTTGAGCGCCAGCATGACGCGCGACAATTCACCGCCCGAGGCGATCCGCGCCAGCGCCATCGCGGGCGCGCCCAAGTTGGGCGCAAGGTAGAATTCACCCTCCTCGCCACCGTCGGGCCCCAACCGCATCCCGTCGCATTCGAGTTCCGGATCGGCTCGTGAAAGAGCGCCCAGGCGCACTTCGAAGCTGGCGCTGCGCATCCCCAAGGTCTTGAGCTCGGCCGTCATCTCCTCGCGCAGCCGCTCGGCCGCCTGGCGCCGGCCCTGACTCAATGCTTCGGCGGCGCCTCTCGCCACGAGGGTCGCCTCGCGCGCCGCGTTCTCCGTCGCGGCCTGGCTCTCGGCGAAATTCTCCAGCTCGGCAACCTCGGCGCGAGCGCGCTCGCGGGCGGCTATCGCCTCCTGCAGGCTCCCGCCGTACTTGCGCTTGATGCGGTTGAGCTCCTGGATGCGATTGTCAATCTGCTCCAGGCGCATCGGATCGGCCTCGATGCGAGCGGCGTAGTCCTGCAGCAGATGGGCGGCTTCCTCCAGACTCAGCCGCGCGCCCGCTACCAGTTCCGCGGCCTCGCCCAGTCTCGGATCGAGCCCGGCGGCCTCGGACAGGATGCCTTGCGCGCGACCCGCCAACCCGATCGCGGCACCGTCCTGGCTGGCGATCAATTCTTCCGCGGCGCCAGCCGCGGCGCCCAAGCGGCTGGCGTTGGCCAGGACCGTCCGCCGCTCGGCGAGAGCGTCCGCTTCCTCCAGGTCCAGTTGTGCCTGCTCCAATTCCGAGAGCTCGAAGCGCGCCAGCTCCAACCGGCGCTGTCGCTCGTGAGCGCGCACGCGCAGCTCCGCCAGCGCCGCCAGGGCCGCGCGCGCCTGGGCGTAAGCCGCGCGATAACGGCCGACCTGCTCTTGCAAGGCGCCGTAGCGATCGAGAATCGCCAGATGAGTTTCGGTGCGCAGCAGCGATTGCTGTTCGTGCTGGCCATAGATCTGGACCAACGCACCGCCGATCTTGCCCAGGCTCTGCACGGTGGCCAGGCTGTCGTTGATCAGCACCCGCGCGCGGCCCCCTTCGGCGATCGTGCGCCGCACCAGCAGCTCGTCGTCCTCGCCGGTCGTCGCGCGCACCTCCTCGGGCAGATTCTCGCCCGCGAGCGCGAAGCGCCCCTCCACCGTCGCTTCCTTTTGTTCGGCGCGAATCAGGTCGGGCGAGGCTCGCATCCCCAGCAGCAGCCCCAACGCGGTCATGATGATGGTCTTGCCGGCGCCCGTCTCACCCGACAGCACGTTGAGTCCGGGTGCGAACTCCAGCGCCGCCTGCTCGATCAGGGCAAAGTTGCGGATCCTCAGTTCAAGCAGCATCGCCTGCCGCCCCGCCTCATCCCGCCGTCATCCCCATTTGAGCTTGTTGCGCCAGATTTCAAAATAGGAGTAGCCCGACTTTACCAGCGCGATCGGATGGGCATCCTTGCAAATCACGACCTGGTCTCCCGGCTCCAACGCCATTCCTTCCTGGCCATCGATCGAGATCATCGCATCATGATCGTCGCTGCGCGCGTTTATCGTCAAAGTGCAGATATCTGGCAGCACCACCGGACGGTTGGACAAGGTGTGGGGACATATCGGGGCCAGAATAACCACCCCCAGGGTGGGAAAAATGATCGGCCCGCCGGCGCTCAAGGCGTAGGCGGTGGACCCGGTAGGGGTAGCGATGATCAGACCGTCGGCGCGATAGGTGCAAAAGCGCTGGCCGTCGGCAATTACCTCCATCTCCAGCATCCGACCAGGTTGGCGCTTGCTGATCACGATATCGTTGAGCGCGCGCAGCGGCGTGAATTCGGGCGAGCGCGCCGGGCCGCCCTCGGTGCCGATCGTGGCACAGAGCGCGATGCGCCGATCGATTGCAAATTCGCCAGCCAGCACCCGTTCCAGCGAGGCTCGCGCCTCGCCGCTGGTGGCCTGGGTAAGGAACCCAAGACCACCCAGATTTATGCCCAGGATCGGGGTTTCCCGCGCGTTGGTGAAACGGGCGATGCTCAGCAGGGTACCGTCGCCGCCCAGCGATACGATCAAGTCGGCGCGCGCCGCCAATTCCGCTTTCTCACAGGGCTGAGCCCCCAGCGCCGCCGCCTCGGGCGGTTCGGCCAGCACCGTCAGCCGCCGTTCGCGCAGCGAGGCGGCCAACTCCTGAGCGAGGAGGCGAGCGGACTGGCTTTCCCGCTTGATCACCAGGCCCACCGATCGAATATCGCGCACCACGGTTGCCTTTCGAATATCACGCGCGCCGGGCATCAGCAACGCGCCTCCTTCCCGGCAAGCGAGTCAGAGATGGTCCCCGTCAAGCATCAGAATCCCGATAAGCCGCCCGGATTCGGAGTCGATAAGCGGCAGATCGCGCCCCGGACTCGCCCGTAGCCGGCGCTCGATTTCCTGGGCTGGCAAGCTGGTTTCCACGCTCGGAGCCGGCTGCACCAGATCAGCGGCGGTCGCGATATCGCTGGCGGCGCGTGTACTCCCGGGACTCAGCTTCCCCACCAGCCTGCCCCGCTCATCGAGCACGTACAGGGCACGAACATCTTGGGTAAAGCGACGGTTGATCTCCGCCGGCCGCGCGGCGCAGGAAATGACCGGCGGGTCCGAGCGCAACCATCCGGCGAAGCGCTCGTCGAGCGCGCGCTTGTACACTTCAATTTGCTTGCCGCTACCCACTCGGTTGGAATAAATCGAGCGCGGATCGATTGCACCGGCGACCAGCGTGGCAGTCGCCACCGCCAGCATCAGCGGCACCATCAGGCCGTCGATCCGATGGGTCAGCTCGAGCACCATCACCAGCGCGGCCAAAGGCGCCTGCATCGTCGCGCCGAGCACGGCGCAGCCGCCGATAATCGCATAGGTGGCTGGCGCGGCGCCCGGCCACAATCGCTCCCAGCCCCATCCCAGCACGCCCCCCAGCATCGAGCCGTAGGTCAGCGTGGGCGTGAACAGACCGCCCGGGGCTCCGCTGCCCAGGCAACTCGCGGTCGCCAGCGGCTTGAGTACCAGCAGCGCCAGCAACAGGGGCAGGCTCAAGCGCGCGGTAAAAGCCTCCTGCACAGCATCCTTGCCGTTACCCAGAAGCTGCGGATAGACAATTGCCAAGGCGCCGAGCAAAGCGAAGACCGCGATGGGCGCCGCGACTACCAGCGCGCCCCGCGGCTTGAGCCTATCCGCCCATCCAATGAAGCGGGTGTAAAGGACGCCCAGCAGGCCCGCGATCGGGCCGGCAATGAGCGCCCAAATTACCTGGGAAGCGGCCAGCGGATAGACCGGGATATGATAGGTGGGACGAATGGGGAGGTAGACCCAGGAGACCGCGGTCGCGATCAGCGAGGCGGTCAAGGCAGGGATCACCAGGGGCAGGGTCAGCGTGCCCAACAAGACCTCGAGGGCGAAAAGCGCGCCACCGAGGGGGATATTGTACACCGCCGCCAAGCCCGCGCCCGCGCCGCAGGCGGCCAGCAGCCTGCGCTGCGCGGGTGGTAACCCGCTCCAATCGGCCAACCGGCTGGCGATCGCGGCTCCGCTCTGCTTGGGCGCGCCTTCGCGCCCAAGCGAGGCACCCATTCCAACGATCACGATCGACAAGGCCGCGCGCATCAAGGTGCGCCAGAAGGGCAGGTGACCGGCCCGAAACCAGATCGCCTCGGACAGCTCGCCGCCATGGCCGCCGGTGGCCAGACGCAGCAGCCAGCGCCCCATTCCCGCGATAATCCCGGCCAGCAGCAGCACCACCACCCGGCGCCGACTGCTGGCGCGTTGCACGGCGTGCAGAAAAACTCCGGCGCTATAGTGCCAGGAGCAATGCTCGGCCAAGCGCAGGAGCGCCATCAGAGCGGCACCGCCCAAACCGGCTCCGATGGCGGTCAGGACGAGGATGGCCCAAAAGCGCGGATCCAAGTCATGCTTGAGGCCATCAGTGGCGGCGTTGGGTTGCGGCGATTGCATCAGGAGCCAGGGCGCGGATCGCATTACCGCGCGCTGTTTCCAACTTTAGCATCAATGGCAAGCGGCTGAGCGCGCATCGAAGAAGCTGCGCACTCGGGGCCGACCGGGTTGGATAATCAGACCAAGCGCTGGATGGATTGGATCGTACGATCGACGAATTCGACGGCCGATCCCAGGTAGGAGCCAGGATCGACCATCCGGGCGATTTCCCCTTCGGATAGATGGGCTCGCACGTTGGGGTCTTCGCTCAGCACTTCGCGCAGCGAGCGTTGCTCGGCCAACGCTTTGGCGCAGGCCTGTTCGACCGCATGATGGGCGGCCGCGCGCCCCATCGCGCGGGTTAGCGCCGAAGAGGCCGCTTCGGCCATGATCAGCCCGCCGTCCAACTCCAGGTTGCGCCGCATCCGGGCCTGATCGACGGTCAGCCCCTCGGCGACCTGCCGGGCCTGGGCGAGAGCGCCCGCGCTCAGGACAAAGCATTGGGGCAGCGCCAGCGGCTCGCTCTGCCAGGGACCGCTGGCCCGTTCGTGGTCGCCGACCATCGCGCCCATCATCATCGGAACGAGGGCATGAACCCCGCGCGCCGCGGCGAGGATGAACTCACTGGCGATGGGGTTGCGCTTTTGCGGCATCGTGCTGGAGCCGCCGCGGCCGGTCTCGTAAGGCTCGGCGACCTCGCCGACCTCGCTCTGCATCAGCAGCATCACGTCGAAGGCAAACTTGCCCAGGCTGCCGCAAATCAGGCCGAGGACGGAGCAGAGCTCGGCAAAGCCGTCGCGGATGGCGTGCCAGGGTAGATCGGGCAGCTCGAGCCCGAGTTCTTCCGCCAGCGCCCGCGCCACCGCGATGCCATTGGGACCCAAGGGGGCCAACGTTCCCGCCGCGCCGCCGAACTGCACCTTGGCGGCACGCCGCCAAGCCTGATCCAAGCGCTCGACGTGTGCGATCAGCGGCGCGGCCCACACCGCGCATTTGAAGCCGAAAGTGATCGGCACCGCCTGCTGCATATGGGTGCGTCCGGCCATCGGCGTGTCGCGATAACGGCGCGCCAGAGCGCCCAAGCCCTGCGCGGTGGCGACCAGATCGCGACGGATGGGCGCGATTGCGCGGCGAATTTGCAATACCGCCGCGGTATCGAGGATATCCTGAGTAGTCGCGCCGAGATGGACGAAGCGCGCCGCCTCGCCGCCGGCCACGCGCCCCAATTCGCGCACCAGCGCCACCACCGGGTAACCGACCTTGGTCGTACTGCGCGCGATCTCTTCCAGGCGCAGGTTTTCCACCCGCGCGGCCGCCGTTACCGCGCGCGCCACCTCCTCGGGCACCAAGTCGAGCCGAGCCTCGGCGCGACTAAGCGCAGCCTCGACATCGAGCATGGCCTGAAGCTGCGCCCGCTCGGAAAAAATCGCTCGCATCTCTTCGGTCCCGAAGAGCGCGCCGAAGATAGCGGAGTCGATTGGTAGCAAGCCAGTGACTCTCCGCGCTGCCTTAGACGTCGAAGAAGACAGTCTCGTTTTCGCCCTGCAGCTTGACGTTGAATTGATAGACCGTGGCACCCTCGCGAGTCCCGGCGGCTTTGGCGATCAGCGTATGGCGGCGCTCGGCGGGCGCCGCATTGAGATAGTAGTCGGTGCGGTTAAGCGGCTCGTCGGGAAAATAGATGCGGGTATAGAGATGGCTGAGCAGGCCGCGCGAAAACACGATTACATTGATGTGTGGCGCTTGCAATTGGTTCTGGGTTCCGGCCACCGCACCGGGCTTGATGGTATAGAAGCGGAAGCGGCCTTCCTTGTCGGTGCCACACCGACCGAAGCCGTGAAAACTTGGATCCAGCAACCGCTCCTGATGATCCTCGGGATGGTTGTAACGCCCCTCGGCGTTGGCCTGCCACAACTCCAGCATTCCGTCGGTGGTGAGCGGCTTGCCGTCGCCGTCGATCACCTGGCCCTCGATAACGATACGCTCGCCGCGCGTCTCGGGCTTGACCATCCGGCTCCAGGCCGGCTCCAAAATAGGATGGAAAAAGGGGCCCACGGTCTGGGAACTGGTCAGAATGCGTGCCATCTCTGTCTCGCTCCGTCGTTAGATACCAGTGGGAGTAGCGTTGCGACCGCGCAGGACGATATCGAAGCGATAACCCAGCGCGCTTTCGGGCACCGTCACCGACATGTCAAGGTCGGCCAGCAGGCGTTGGCGCGCCTGGGTATCGGGCACGCTGTTGAAAATCGGATCGAGCGGCAGCAGCGGGTCGCCGCTGAAATACATCTGAGTAATCAGCCGCGTGGCCAGCCCGGCGCCGAAGATACTGTAATGGATATGATTGGGACGCCAGGCATTGTAGTGATTGCGCCAGGGATACGCGCCGGGCTTGATGGTGACGAAGCGATACTCGCCGTTGGCATCTGTGACCACCGCTCCCTTGCCGTAAAAATGCGGGTCGAGCGGAGCATCGTGCTGATCGCCGTCGTTGTGGTAGCGACCGCAGGAATTGGCCTGCCAGATCTCCAGCAGCGCGTCGCGCACCGGTCGCCCGTCCTCGTCCAGGATATGACCGGTCACGATGATGCGCTGGCCGACCGCCTCGCCGCCGTTGTAATGGGTCATGTCGAGGTCGCCGGGCCGTAGATGCTCCTTGCCCAGACTGGGTCCGGTGATTTCCGACAGCGTGGGCTCGACCTTGACCAGCGGCTGCTTGGGTCCGCGCTTGATGGTCGATTCGTAGCCGGGAAAGATCCGCGGCGGATTGATGCCTTCGGCGGGATGGCGGTAACCATTGATGTCGCTCATGGCTTGTTCTCCTTGGCTGCGGCCAACTCGGCGAAAATCTCCTTGGCGATGCGAAAGGCGGTGTTGGCCGCCGGTACCCCGGCATAGATCGCCACGTGAAACAGCGCCTGCTTGACGTCGCCGGGGGTGGCTCCAGTGTTGGCGGTGGCGCGCAGATGCAGGCGCAGCTCCTCCTCGCGCCCCAGCGCAGCCAACAGCGCGATGGTGATCAGGCTGCGAATGCGCGGAGGTAGCTCGGGCCGCGACCAGACCTCGCCCCAGGCATATTTGGTGATGTACTGATGGAACTCCTGGTCGAACTCGGTGGCGTTGTTAAGCGCCCGATCGACGTGAGCGTCGCCCAGCACCTGGCGGCGCATCCTGAGACCGGCGGAATCGTACAGCGTGTCTTTGGGACTGGCCATCGGCTTAAATCCTGATCTAGACCCGCTCCAAGAGCATGGCAAAGCCCTGGCCCACTCCGATGCACATCGTGCACAGGGCGTAGCGTGCCTGGCGGTGGTGAAGCTCGGCCAACGCGGTCGTCACCAGCCGCGCGCCGCTCATTCCCAGCGGATGACCCAGCGCGATGGCGCCGCCGTTGGGGTTCACATGCTCGGCGTCATCGGGCAGCCCCAGTTGGCGCAGCACGGCCAGGACCTGGGCGGCAAAGGCCTCGTTGATTTCGACCACGTCGATCTGGTCGATTCGCAAGCCGCTGCGCTCCAGCACTTTGCGCGTAGCCGGCACGGGCCCGATGCCCATGATCCGCGGCGGTACTCCGGCCGCCGCGGCGCACAACACGCGCGCCCGCGCGGTCAGATTGTGGGCCTTGATCCCAGCTTCCGAAGCGACCAGCACCGCACACGCGCCGTCATTGATCCCCGAGGCGTTGCCGGCGGTAACCGTGCCACCCTTGGCCAATGCCGGCAGCTTGGCCAGCGCTTCCAACGTGGTGTCGGGGCGAGGATGCTCGTCGCGCGCCACGCTGACGCTCTCGCGCCGCATCGTCACCGTCACCGGCACGATCTCTTCGGCCAAACGTCCGGCGGCCATCGCCGCCTTAACCCGCATCTGGCTGCGGTAGGCGAAGGCATCCTGATCGGCGCGCGCGATGTCGAAATCGTGAGCCACGTTGTCGGCGGTCTCGCTCATCGAGTCCACGCCGTAGCGCTCCTTCATCCTGGGGTTGACGAAGCGCCAGCCCAAGGTGGTGTCATAGACCTGGGTGTCGCGGGCATAGGCGGCGCTCGCCTTGCCGAAGACGAAGGGCGCGCGAGACATGCTCTCCACCCCGCCCGCCATGATGAAGTCGGCATCGCCCGCCTTGATCGCGCGGGCGGCGGCCGAAATCGCCTCGACGCCCGAGGCGCACAGCCGATTGACGGTGGCGCCGCTGATTTCCAGCGGCAGGCCGGCCAGCAGCAGCGCCATCCGCGCCACGTTGCGATTATCCTCGCCCGCCTGGTTGGCGCAGCCCATGATCACGTCGTCCAGCCGGCTCCAGTCGGCCCGCGCATTGCGCTCCATCAGCGCTTTCATCGGCACTGTGGCCAAATCGTCCGTGCGCACCGGGGCCAAGACCCCGCCGTAGCGGCCAATCGGGGTCCGCACCGCATCGCAGATGAATGCCTCAGCCATTAGCAGCAATCTCCTTTGGCGCGGCAGCCGTTACGGTTCAGGCCTCGGCCGCATGGGCGCGCTTGGTGCGGGCGTTGAGGTCTCGCAGCACACTCAATTCCTGGGCAGTGGGGGCGGGCGTTTGGGCGAGTTCCGAGGCGATTTTGAGCGGCCATCCGGTGGCCGCCCGCACCTGCTCCACGCTGACGCCGGGATGAATGCTGGCCAGGGTCAGTTCGCTGGTATCCGAAGCGGGAATCAAGATCCCCAAATCGGTGATGACCGCGGTGGGACCGCGCCCGGGCAAGCCCAGCCGCCGGCGGCTATCTCCGCCCTCCAGATGGCCGGCGGAAGTGATGAAGTCGACCTTGGGCACGAACGCCCGATTGCTCTGGCGCAACATGATAAAGACTTCGCGCGCCGAGGTCGCGATTTCCGGCGCCCCGCCGGCGCCAGGCAAGCGTACCTTGGGTTGGTCGTAAGAACCGATCACGGTCGTATTGATATTGGCGAAACGATCGACCTGAGCCGCCCCCAGAAAGCCCACGTCAACCCGCTGTCCCTGCAGCCAGTAAGCGAAAATTTCGGGAATCGAAACGATTAGATCCGCGGTCTCGGCCAATTCGCCATCGCCGATCGACAGCGGCAGAACCGCCGGCTTGGTTCCGATCGTGCCCGATTCGTAGATCAGCACCAGGTCAGGCGCATGAGTCTGACGCGCCAGGTTGGCGGCCGCGCTGGGCAAGCCTATCCCGACGAAGCAGACCATCCCATTTTGCAGGCGGCGCGCCGCCGCCACCGTCATCATTTCGTCCGCGGTGAAGGAATTCTCCGCCATCCTGATACTCCCAAGCTTACTGGACCTGGCGATTGATACTCTGCATGAACTGGGCAAAGTCGGCGCTTTGCATGACGTGGCGATCCATCCAGGCCAGGAACTTATCACGGTCGCGCCCGATCTCATCCCAGTTACGGTAAAACGCGTTGTAGCGCTTGTAGTAACCCTGCGCGTAAGAGGGAAATGCGCCCCCGGAAACCTGGCAGACCGCGCTTACCACCCAGTTCGGCAAGATCACCGCGTTGGGCGGCGCCTCCAACCGCTCGACGATCTCCTCAACCGTGACGATCGAACGTTTGGCCGCCATCACCGCCTCTTTTTGAATCCCCACGATCCCCCACATTAACACGTTGCCGGTGCGATCCGCCTGCTGGGCATGAATCACCGCCACGTCGGGGCGCACCGCCGGGACCGCCGCTAACCGCTCGCCGGTGAAGGGACAGTCGATAAACTTGATGCGGGGGTTGAAGCGAGGGAGATCCGTGCCGGTATAACCGCGCAGGACGCCGAAGGGAAGATTGGCCGCACCTGCCGCGTAGGCTGCCGCCATTCCGGCGTGGCTGTGCTCTTCGATCTCCAATTGGCAGGGCCAACCATGCTCCACCGCGTCGCGAAACCGGTTGAGCGAGCCGACACCGGGATTTCCGCCCCACGAAAAAGTGAGCTTGCGCGCACAGCCCATCCCAATGAGCTGATCGTAAATCAGGTCGGGCGTCATCCGGATGAGGTGCAGATCGCGCCGGTGCTGACGAATCACTTCATGCCCCGCGGCATGAGGAATCAGGTGGGTGAATCCCTCCATGGCGACGCTATCGCCGTCATGGATGAGTTCGGCAACCGCTTCTTTGAGGCTAAGCAGCCTCGCCATGGCCTCACGCTCCTGACTGTTTTAGCCCGGCAGCTCGCACCACGAGCGCGCCGCCGGACGCGATCAAAATCATTAGACCGCCGCCCGCTGCCATGCAAACACCCCTTTGGCTACGCCAATGGAGGGGATAACCGGTTGGGCGAGGATCGATCGGTTATGATCGGAGTTTGCGATCCGCGTGATGCAAAAACGCTTTTTGCATTTTGCGCAAAAGCCGGCAGGATCTGCAATAACTCTCCTCATCGGCTCTTGTCTTGGCCGGACCGAGATCTGAAATCCTAAGACAAAGGCCCACTTTTATGCCCGGAAGCGCCTGCTGAAACCTGCATAAGGACCGCTGGCCTTTGGGCTTCCTGCGTCCTGCGGGAAGCCCAAAGCCTTGGAAATCGGACCGCGCGAGATGGCCCAAAGATTGCGTTAAACCATAACAGAACAGATCAAAACGGAGGCAAAGCGCGATGTTCCCCGAAGTAGGTTGGGCTTATGCATGGGCACTGAGACAGGAAGCGATAGCCAAGCGGCGCGCGCAGCAACGCAAGGTTCAGGAAACCGGCGCAGCGAGCAAACAGGAGCCTAGCCGCCGGCCCGCCGGGAAGCTGGTGAAAGAAGCGGTTCGCTAGAGCCTTTTCAGCGATTTTCTTGGGCTGCGCCAGGTCAGACTTCGAAGGGGAGACTGGGCGACAGCAGAAAGCCGGGCGCAGAATAAGACTGCGCCCGACTGACGTGTTCAACAGCAAAGCCTAAGGAGCGCCGGCGCCACCGCCCGCGCCACCAGCACCAGCTCCGCCACCACCTGCGCCACCAGCTCCGCCCATGCCGCCCGATCCGGCGCCGCCAGCTCCCATCCCACCGCCACCATAACCGCCCGCAGGTGCACCGGTCCCGGTTCCGCCGTTAGTCCCGGCGGCACCGTTGCCGCCCTGACCACCCATCGTGCTCCCCGAGCCACCATCGGTGGCCGCGCCCGACCCGGTGCCACCTCCGGCCGTGCCGGCACCGCCCATGGTGCCACCGGTCGCCGGCCCGCCTGCCCCGCCACTCCCCATACCTGCACCGCCGGCGCCACCCATCCCACCCGAGCCAGCCTGAGCCAAGCGCAGGTTGGTGTCGCGACGGCTGGAGGGATTACCATTGTTGCCGCCTGGGTTGTTGTTGCCGTTGTTTTCCATGCCGTTGCGATGACGCGAACCGCCGGCCATCCCCAAATCCCTTTCGGCCCGGTTGAAATGGCGCATCGCGGCCTTTTCCTCACCTCGCTTCAGAGCGCGTTCACCCAGCCGCTGCTCGCGCTGGGCCCTGGTTACGTTCTTACCCTGGTTTTTGGCCTGATCGATTTCGTTGGCGAGCTGGGTGGCACGTTGCTCGGCCCCGCTGTTGGCGCCCGCCGTGCCCTCATTCATGGTAGCAGCGCCGCCAGTGGCCCCGCCGTTGGCACTATTAGGACCTACGGGCTTGTTGGGATTGGCCGCGGGATGTTCCATCGTGCCATTGGCATTCGGATTCCCCATTTCTCCGTTCTGGGCCTGCACCAGCGGGACGAACGCCGACAAAGACAGCGCCAGCCCTGCACCTGCGATAGCCATGCGTAGATTCATATGTTGCTCCCGTCGTTTGCTTCTCAAAAAAGAGCCTCTCCCTATTTCATGGGGAGGGCTGTGCGGCTGCAAGCAAAAAGGCGAGGTCGGTAAAATTGAGATTTAATGACGCGCTGCGAGGATTGCGCTTAGCCATAACACTCGTTTGCACGATACGGAAACATCGACTTGATTAATTGCTGTATGCGCCGTCAAGCGTGGAACAGCCGGTAAATCGAGTTTAAGCAATAGCCCGCGGCGCTTGAGTTTCAGAGATGCGGTTTCGTTGCCAGCGCAGGGCACTCCAGCGCTGATGGCGACTTGAAAAAGCCCCTCTCCCTTTCCCGCACGAACGCAGGAAAGGGAGGGGGAGCACGCCGCGAGCGTGCTCCTTGCGCCCGCGCCCGGCCGATCGTCAGGCGGCCGAGCGAGTCAAAAGCGCGGCCAGCAGCCGTGGAGGCGACATCGGCAATTCGGTCATCCGGACTCCAACCGCATGATAGATAGCGTTGGCCGCGGCCGCGACCGGCGGCACGATCGAGGCTTCCCCTACGCCGCGAATACCCAGTGGATGATTTGGATTAGGTACTTCGATAATGATTGGCTCTATCATCGGCAAGTCCAGACAGGTCGGCATCCGATAGTCGAGAAATCCGGTGTTGCGCAGTCGCCCCTGATCGTCGTAGCAGTATTCTTCATTCAGCGCCCAACCTAGACCCTGCGCCGCTCCGCCCTGCATCTGACCCTCCACATAGCTGGGATGAATCGCGCGGCCGGCATCCTGGGCAATAGTGCAACGCAGGATCTGGGATTTGCCGGTTTCCGGATCCACTTCGATGTCGACCAGGCAGCCCGAGAACGACGGCCCGGCCCCTCGCGCGTTGACGCTGGCCCGCCCCACGATCGGTTGGCCGATGGCGCCGTATTTCTCCACCAGCTCCTTGAGACTGAGCGGGGGCACCCCGTTGTTGCGCGAGACCGCCGCTCCGTCGCGATAGTCTACCTCCTCGGGTTTGAGTTCCCACACTCGCGCCGCTCGCTCCTTGAGCTGGCGCACGGCATCGTGAGCGGCTTCATAGATCGCCAGGCCGGTGGCGAAGGTCACCCGACTGCCCGCAGTCAAATCGGTGTATCCGACCGAATCGGTATCAGCCACCACGACATGAACGTCCTCGGCCCGAAGGCCGAGCACTTCCGCAGCGATCATCGCGCTGGAAGCCCGGCTGCCGCCGATATCGACCGAGCCGGTGACCACGCTGGCGGTGCCGTCCGGATTGAGATTGACCGTGGCCGAGGATTGCAGCCCGACGTTGAACCAAAAGCCGAAAGCGACCCCGCGACCGCGATTGGCACCCTCCAGCGGAGCACGATAGTGAGGACTATCGCGCAGCGCCTGGCAGACCTCGATGAAGCCCACCGGTCCGAAGGTCGGCCCGTAAGCAGCATGCACGCCTTGCTTGACCGCGTTGCGCAAGCGAAATTCGATCGGATCCAGGCCACAGCGCTCGGCTAACTCGTCGATTACGCATTCCGCGGCGAATTCGGAATTGGTCGCTCCGGGGGCCCGGTAGGCGTTGACCTTGGGACGATTGACAACCACGTCGTAGGCCTCGATCAGGAAATTGGGGACGACATACGGCGCAATCGCGCACATCGCCGCCGGGCCCACGGGCGAGCCTTGAAAGGCCCCGGCCTCGTAGGCGATCCAGATTTTAGCCGCGGTCAACTTACCCTCACGGGTGGCGCCCATGCGGACTTTCATTACTCCACCCGAGGTCGGGCCGGTGGCGCGCAGCACCTCGCCGCGGCTCATCACCAGCTTGACCGGCTGCCCGGTGCGCTGGGAGAGCAGGAGCGCCAGCGGCTCCAGATAGATGGTAGTCTTGCCGCCAAAGCCGCCGCCGATTTCCGCCGGCACCACGCGGATCTTTCCCAACGGCATCCCCAGGATCAGGCTGGTCAGGCGACGCACGTCAAAGGGCGCCTGGGTCGAGGTATAAATCGTCCCGTTGCCGTCGGCATTGTAGATCGCAACCGCATTGTGCGGTTCGATATACCCCTGATGGACGGTGGCGGCGCGAAAGTCGCGCTCGACGATAATGTCAGCGCTCTTGAAACCTGCCTCGAGATCGCCCCGGGTGAACTGCACTCGCCCGGCCACGTTGGTGGGCGGCTCGCCCTCCTTGCCCAGATCCTGATGGAGGATGGGCGCACCCGGCGCCATCGCCTGCTCGGCGGTCATCACCGGCGGCAGGATCTCGTACTCGACCTCGATCAAATCCAGCGCCTGCTCGGCTATATGGGGTGTGGTGGCGGCCACCGCGGCGACCGCGTGGCCGTCGTAGAGTACCTTGTCGCGGGCCAGAATATTCCAGGAGATGTCGCGCGGGTTGGCCGCGACCTCGCCCACCGCCATCTTGCGGTTGGGTGCCGGTGGCAGATCGGCGCTGGTGATGATCGCGCGCACGCCGGGCAGTTGGAGGGCCTTGTCAATCTTGATCGATTTGATAATCGCGTGCGCGTGCGGGCTTCTCAGCACCTTGCCGTGCAGCATGTCGGGAAAGCTGTAATCGGCGCCGTAACGCGCCCGCCCGTTGACTTTTTCGATCCCGTCGGGGCGCACCGGACGAGTCCCAATCACCTTGAATTCGGGAGCGGTAGCGGCCATCGAATTATCTCTCCTTGACTACCTGCGGCGGGCCGGTTTGGAAGCCCGCCGGCCCGCGCCGGCAGGCCAAGTCAATCCTAGAAGACCGCCCACTCGCCGACAAGCGCGCCGGCGGGTTGCGCCGCGCCCAGGTGGCTGCGATGATCGAAGGCTGCCCGGTTGAGCCGATGCCGCAGTTGCGGTAGAGGCTGGGGTTCGATCTAACAGGAAACAAGTGAGTGGAGGACTCTGTGCACGAGTTCACCTTTCAGGCCGCCACCAGCATCGCCCAAGCGGTGGAATTGCTGGCGCGTGAAGGCGAGCAGGCGCGGGTGCTGTGTGGAGGCACCGACCTGCTGATTCAGATGCGCAATGGGGCTCGCCGGCCGCGCCTGCTGGTCGATGTCAAATCAATTCCGGAATTGCGCGCTCTCAGCTATGACCCCAAAACCGGTTTGTGCCTGGGCGCGGCGGTCCCCTGTATCGAGATCAGCGAAAGCCCGCTGATGCGTCGCTACTACCCCGGGCTGAGCGAAGCGGCCCATCTCATCGGCTCGCTGCAGATTCAGCAGCGCGCTTCGGTGGGCGGCAATCTGTGCAACGCCTCTCCGGCCGCGGACACCAGTCCGGCCCTGCTCGCATTGGACGCACGGGTGCGAATCGCCGGTCCCGGCGGCCAGCGCGAACTGGCGGTGACGCAATTTTTCGCCGGTCCTGGCCGCAATGTATTGGGTGCGGGTGAATTCGTCACCCAAATCCTCATCGAGCCGCCCGCTGCCCATAGCGCAGATTGTTACCTGCGCTTGATTCCGCGCAACGAGATGGATATCGCGATCGTTGGGGCGGGGGCCGCGATCGCGCTGGAGGGCCAGCGCTGCGTGGCCGCCCGCCTCGCCCTGGGCGCGGTGGCACCGACCCCGATCCTGGCAGCCCAGGCCGCTGCCGCGCTGGTCGGTCAGCCTCTGGATGAGGGTGCGATCGAGCGGGCCGTCGCCCTGGTACGCGCCGCCGCCCAACCGATCGACGACATGCGCGGCAGCGCGAATTATCGCCGCCAGGTGGCCGGCGTACTGGCTCGGCGCGCGATTTTGAAGGCAGCCGCCCGCGCGCGCGAAAATTAGGAGTCTCAGTCATCGTCATGGCGCAAAAGCAGTTGGTGGAAAGCGTAATCAACGGCCAATCGACCGAGTTCTTGTGCGAGCCTCGGCAAAGCCTGCTGGAAGTCCTGCGCGACGTGCTGGGCCTGACCGGTAGCAAGGAAGGTTGTCTGACCGGGGATTGCGGTGCCTGTACGGTGTTGTTGGACGGCCGCCCGGTATGCTCCTGCCTGGTCCTGGGGATGGAGGCCCAGGGACATACCGTGTTGACCGTCGAAGGACTGGCCCAGGGCGCCAAGTTGCATCCTCTGCAGCAGAAATTTCTGGAACACGCCAGCCTGCAATGCGGGATCTGCACACCCGGCTTTCTGATGTCGGCCAAGGCCCTGCTCGAGCGCAATCCCAGCCCGAGCGAAGCCGAGATCCGCTACGCGCTGGCCGGCAATCTGTGCCGCTGCACGGGCTACGACAAGATTGTGCGTGCAGTCCAAGATGCGGCGCGGATATTGGCGGGCTGAGCGGCCTGCGCGGGCGATTCTAACTCGGACCCAAGCGTGATAAGGTGAGGGTCAATCATATTTGACCGTTTGGTTTAGGAGGAGCGCAGATGAAGCTTTGCATCGGTACCGCCAAGGGGGTTGCCCTGTTGGATCTGGGCGGCCGTCCTGACGTGATCAGCGAGGGCCCCAGCACCGCGTTCTGCGTGGCCCGCGACCATTTCGATTCCAAGCTGCTGTACGCCGGCAAGGCCAGCCATAGCCGGTCAAATTTCGACGGTCGGAACGTGCTGTCGCGCTCCACCGACGGCGGCCGGACTTGGCAGGCGATCGGGAGCCGCGAGCTCCAAAAGGAGGAAGTCTGGGCGATTACCGCTGCACCCGACCGCAGCGGCACGGTTTATATCGGAGCCTCGCATGGCCGGATCCTCAAGAGCACCAACGCCGGCGAGAGCTTCGAGGAATGCGTCAGTTTTCTCAAGATGCCGGGGCGCGACCATTGGTCTTTCCCACCGCCGCCCCACGTTCCTCACGTCCGCTCGATCGCGTTCGATCCGGCCGACCCGGCGACTTTTTATGCCGGAGTCGAAGAGGGTGGCGTCTTCCGCACCCGCGACCGCGGCGAGAGCTTCGAGCCGCTTAACGAGGGGCTGTACGACGACGTTCACGTGGTCCGGGTCGATCCCCATGACTCCACCCGCCTGTATGCCACCACTGGACGCGGCTTCTATCTGAGCGAGAATAGCGGTGCCAGTTGGCGGCAAATCACCAACGGAGTGCACGGCTATACGGTGCCCTTGCTGGTGAGCAACGGCGGCCAGGTCCGCATCTATACCGCCGAAGCAAATCAGGCTCCGCCGGCTTGGTACGAGCGCCAGACCGGGGCCGAGGCCGCGCTGCTGCGCAGTTTGGATCGCGGCCAGAGCTTCGAGACTGTGGCGGTGCCCCGATTGGCCAACGGTTCGATGATCATGAGCTTGGCCGAAAATCCGGAAGGCGGCTTCTTTGGCGCCCTCAACGATGGCAGTGTCGTGGCTGCGCATGGCGATAAGGTCGAGGTGGTCGCCGAGGGCTTGCCTCGCGCCTACGATGTGGTCGCGCTGGCCTGAGCGGGAAAGGATCGTCCAAGCCGCCGTGCGGTTGGGATAAAACCAACCGCACGGCGCAGGCTGCGGCTTAGGGTCGAGGCGGTGCGGAGGTGGCACGGGCGCTACCACCGGAGAGAGGTGGTGTGAGCGCCAAATCGCTTGAGCCGCTGGGACTGATTACGGACCGGTTGGTGCAACCGGCGACCTTTCGCTACCGGTGGCACCTTCCAAAAAGCGCGGCCTTCGCGATCTATCTTGCCGTCGCGATATTCGTCGCCGCCCTGCCGATCCTCGCGCACCCCGCTACTCGACACATCGGCTTCGGCAGCGATCCTTCGGTCATGATGTGGTGCCTGGTGTGGTGGCCCCACGCCGTCGCACACGGGCTCAACCCCCTGATTTCCCGAGTGATCTGGGAACCCGGCGGTTTCAACCTGAGCTGGGCCACCTCGATTCCCGCGCTGGCCTTCGCGTTGTGGCCGATCACATCGGCCTTCGGCCCGGTCGTTGCCTACAACCTGGCCGCCGTCCTGGCTCCGGTGCTGGCGGCATTTACGGCCTTCTTGCTATGCCGCAAGCTGACCGCTCACTTCAGCGCTGCCCTGGTCGGAGGTGGAATCTACGGCTTTTCGCCCTATGAAATGGGGCATCTGATAGGCGGTCATCTCAGCCTCACCTTCACCTTCGTGCCGCCGCTGTGCGTGCTGCTCTTTCTCCTCCTGCTCGACGGTTCGATCGGGCGGGGAAAGTTTACCCTTGGCTTGGCCGCCTTGCTGATCGTGCAGTGCCTACTCTCCAGCGAGATTCTCGCCACCATGACGATCGTGGCGGCGGCGAGCTTGCTCGGCGGCTTTGTCCTGCTCAGGTCGCATCGGCGCGCCTTATTGGCGAGCCTGGGACCGTTGGCCGCCGGATACCTGCTGGCAGCGATTGCCTTGACGCCGTTTTTTTATGCCGCGCTGGCCAACCACGCCGCTCCGCGAAAGCCCCTGTTCCCGGCTTCGTTCTTTTCGGCCGATCTGCTCGGTTTCGCCGTGCCAACTCAGTTACTGCTAATCGCACCCGCGCGGACCGTTGCTCTGACCTCGCGCTTTACCGGCAATCTGGCGGAGAACGAGTTCTATCTCGGCCTGCCACTGCTCTTCATGCTGGGTTGGTTTTTCTGGTCGCGCCGCTCTCAACCGCCGGCGCGTCTGCTGTTGCTCATGCTGATGGTGGTGTGCGCGATGGCGCTGGGACCGATGTTGCACGTGGCCGGCCATCCGATCGGGCGGATGGCGTGGAGTGCGTTTTTCGATCTGCCGCTGATTAGAAATGCGCTGCCGGTCCGCTTCGCCAACTACGGCTTTCTGCTGGCCGCGATGGTGGTCAGCATTTGCTGGGCCGCACCCGGCGCAAAGCTAAGCCGGGTTGCCGCGCTGTACGCGATGGCCGCGCTCCTGCCCAAACCGCTCCTGTTGCAAGCCGCTGGATATCGCCCGCCGCCCTTTTTCAGCGCGGGCCTGTATCGCAAGCTTCTGCATCCAGGCGAGAATATCGTGACCTTTCCCTACGGCGTAAATGGCCCGAGCATGTTGTGGCAAGCCGAATCGGGGATGTACTTCTCGATGGCCGGCGGTTACATCGGGCCGACGCCGGACGAATTCGCGCGATGGCCGGCAGTCAACTCCGCCTTGTTTTTGCTACCCCTGACCGACGCCGAAAACCAGTGGCATAGTTTCCTGGTAGCACACAAGGTCGGAGCGATCGTGATCGCCGACGGCGCCATCGCACCGCCGATACCCTTGGCAAACCCGATCAGGGTCGGTGGCGTATCGGTCTACCGGATTGGCGCTGGCGGCAGCGTATCGGCGGCTCAACTCGACAGCCTGGAGCTAAGCGCCGCCCAGCAATGGACCGGGATGATGTTGCACGCCGCCCTGCGTTTTCTCGATCGGGGAGGAAACCCCTCGCAGCTCAACCCGCGTCGTTTGCATGCTCTCGGCCTGCTGCCTGACTCCAAGTGGGCGGCGCGGCTGGACTGGGTTTTTGCCGGAACCTCTCATGGAGCGATTACCGGCCTGTGGGTTGGTCCGGGAAGCGATCGCACCTTGGCCGTGGGATTATTCGCCTCGCCCAAGGTGGCCGCGGCTCTCGCAGCGCGCTACCGAAAAGGTGCCACGGCGATCCTTTATCCTTATCCGGCGCCCTATCGGGAAGGCCCGACACCGGATGGCCCGACACTGGATGGCGAAATCAATTTCTTGCTCATGACCATTCGGCCCGAATTCCTTCGCCGCGCGACCGATCCCTAACTGCACCTGAGCTGGTCCGTCCGCGCCAGAGCCTGCATCGTGCTGTCGCGGCGTGCGAGCCGACCCCGGGGCCGATACCAGCAAGTCGCGCCAGGGAAGGAATTGCTTGGTGCCCGGCGCGGATTGCGCCACGGGCCGGCCAGGCGCCCGAAGGGAGTCGGATTGGCGCGGCGAGCTAGCGCCGGAAGCGTTTATCAGCGACTTGGCCGCGTTTGAGCGCATCGCTCCAAGCAAGTGGCAGGTCGGAGCCGTTGACGGTCCAGCGAATGAAGTTGTTGGCACCCATCCGCGACGCCATCGCTGTCATGATTCGGCCATGCGGCTGAGTACGCACGAAAGCCTGCAGGGCGAGTTCGTCTTCCCATGCCGAGAGCGTCCAGAAACGCCGGCTTAGAAGTTCGGCGCGCAGCGAATAGCCCACCACCCCGCGACTTCGCCGTAACTGGCGGGCAATTCGCATCGTGTGCCAGAAAAGTAACGGAACGTCCCATTGCCGCTGGAGCGAAAGGCTGGTAAGCAGAGCCACATACTGCCGTCCCGGATCGGGTTGACCGAGCGATCGCCAGGAAACGAGCACCTGTCTTTCTCCGCGCTTTCGATCGATTCGTAAGATCGGACGCCAGCTTAGTTGTCAGGGCGTCAATCTTCCATGCGGCGTTCGCACCGATGTCAACGCGAGAAATATACTGAGCCACGCTGGCTGGTGAAGCAATCAGCCCCGCATGCTAAGAATATGCGGCGCACACCAGCTATACGGCCATGCCCGGGCCGGCGTTGGTTGGGCGATAGGTTGAGAGATGGATTAGGAGACACACCTGCGCGGCGAGTTTGATTGCGTGTCACGCCGACTGATTCACCGCGGCGGGCGCTTCAATTCTGCCGATAAGGCGCAGCAGTCCGTCGAGAATCGTGATCGGATGTGGCGGACACCCCGGAATAAAGAGATCAATAGGCACAACATTGCCGGCGCCATTCAGAACCTCGGGATGATCCCTAAACGGACCACCCGAGATCGCGCACGCGCCGACAGCGATCACAATTTTCGGGTGGGGGACGGCCGCGTAGGTCTTCTCAAGCGCGAGATGCATATTGCTGGTGGCCGGACCTGTGATCAGGAGTCCGTCGGCGTGCCGGGGTGAGGCCACAAACTGGATTCCGAAGCGCCCCAGGTCAAAAACTACCGTGTTCAGGACGTTGACGTCCGCTTCGCATCCGTTGCAGCCGCCGGCGCTCACCTGCCGGAGTTTGAGGGAACGGCCGAGGACGCGACGGATCTCGCCGGCGAGCCGGTCGGCAAGTTTCAGCGTTTGGCCCGGCTTCAGGAGCAAATCGCTCCGATTGCTTGTCGCAAGCCGGTATTCGTGGCCGAACTCGATCGCCTTTTGCGGACAGGCATTGGCGCATTCCGGACAAAAAAGGCATCGCCCGAGGTCGATCTGCAGGGAGCCGTCGTTAGCTATCGCCTCGGTGGGACAAGCATCAACGCAGGCTTCGCACCCGGTGGGGCATCGCGAGTGGTTTAGTACGGGCAGGCCGCGGAAACGGTCCGGCAGGTTGGGTTCGGCATCAGGAAACGGCAATGTGCGCTTGCCTTGTCGGAGCCGGGTCAGCAGTAAAGTCACCATCAGAATTCCTCAGAGATCGTGGCCACAATAGGAAAGGTTGAAACTTTTGTTGCAAAGCGGGAAATCGGAGATTTGCTGATCGCGCATGGCGATCGCTAAACCCATCCAATTGCGAAATGACGGGTCGATCACCTTGTGGCGGGCGAATCGTCCGCTATCATCAGTGATCGCTACGTGTGCGATCTCTCCGCGCCATCCCTCGGTGAGAGACACGACCAGGTGAGCAGGTATCATCGGCGCAACCTCAATCTGCGTCGGGCCTTGAGGTAACGAGGCCAGTTGTTCACCAACGAATACTGCCGAACGCTGGATTTCGAGCCAGCGTACCCACGCGCGGGCGAAAACGTCGCCCGTGTGCCACTTCGATATGGGAATCTGGACAAACCTGAAGATCCCGCTGGGAGCGTCCTGCCGGATGTCGCGCTCGACGCCCGAGGCACGCGCGACCGGGCCAACGAGTCCGAGCGCCGTGCAAGTGCTGGCACTTATGGCACCGGTGTCCTCAAACCGCGCTTGCACCGAGGGTGCGTCCCACATAAGCCGGGTCGCGTCCTCGACGTCTTTCAATGCCTTGCGCAAGCGGCGCGAAAGTTCGCTGGCGAGATTTGCGTCGATATCGGATAGAACTCCGCCGGGCCTGAGCATGCCGCGACCGAATCGGCTTCCGCAAATCGCGGCTGTGAGATTGAGGAAGTCTCCGCGAATCCGGCCGCAATATGCAGCCGTTGGCAAGTAGCCGACGTCACCCGCCAGCGCACCGAGGTCGCCGGTATGGTTTGCGATCCGTTCGAGCTCGAGGGCGATACCGCGCAGTACCAGCGCGCGCGGGGGGACCGCAGTCCCGCTCAGGCCTTCAACCGCTTCGCAGTAGGCGGTCGCGTGTCCAATCGAACTGTCCCCTGACAGGGTCTCGATCAAATGGATCGAGCGTTTGTTCGGCCCTCCAACTAGCGCGGCTTCGACGCCGCGATGCTGGTAGCCGAGCGAAACCTCGAGGTGTAAAACACGCTCGCCGTGGCATTGGAACCGAAAGTGGCCGGGCTCGATGATTCCCGCATGTACGGGGCCAACCGCGACCTCATGGACTTCGTCCCCGCCAACTGTGAAGAACTCGGTTACTCCAGGAAGCGGTGTTCGAGCAGCGCAGGCCGGCCGATAAGGCGGGTGAAACCTAATCGGCTTAAGCCACGGATGGCCCTGGGGCTTGACGCTCCATTGCTCCGCAATTTCGCGCTCGAACCAATGCGCTGGCGGGCACTCGACCGTCAGGCACGGGTAGGACTCGTTCACTTCGGCTCTAAGCGCTGAGAGGCTGCCAGTAATCGGGTCAGCCAGTACGCCGACCAAATGTATCTCGCTCTTAGCCACGGGAGTGCCGAACAAAGCCGTCAGAGAGGAACCGGCCTGCACCGCGGAAATAATTTCCGTCCTGAATTCGCTCATCGGAAGACACGGCACGCTGGCGAGCGGTATCGGTTCTCCGTTATGAAATGATGGCAATGACATCGTAACAAAAGGCTCAGCGGAGAAGGCGCGCGGCTTCTCGAAGCGCTCGTGACAAACCTGGCGGCAAATAGATTCCCATCACTAAAACTGTAATTCCGAGCATCGCTGGCACCACACTTAACGCCATGCTTCTCGGACGCGCCATGGCAACGTGCTCGGTCGGTGTCCCCTGCGCCATCGCGAGCGCCGGGGCGGCCATCGCGGCCAGAATCACGGCCAGAATAGCCAGGTAGGCGATAGCGATGAGGGTTTGGCCTTGATCGAGCGCGGCTTTCAGAATCGTAAATTCACTGAGGAATGGTCCAAAAGGCGGAGAACCGGTGATCGCGAACAGTCCCACGAGCCACAGTACTCCAGAAGCCGGCAACACGCTCAACGCCCCCGCAACTCCATCAGTGTTTTTGGTGCGGTAAACCGCCAAGAGGTTTCCAGCCACCAAAAAAAGCATCGCTTTGGTCAGCGAATGGTTAATGACGTGGAGCATCGCACCAAACGCAGCGGCGCCTCCCAGACCCACGCCCACGGCGAGAATCCCCATGTGCTCGACGCTGGAGTACGCGAGCATGCGCTTGTAGTCGGTCTGGCCCGAAATAAAGACAGCAGCCACGGCCATAGAGAGCAAACCGAACCCAAGCAGCAGCCGGTCGCTGAAGTCGGCCAGGCCACCGGCGACACAGATTTCCTGGGCGCGCAGTATGCCCAGGAAAGCGCAATTGAGAAGCGCTCCGGAAAGGAGGGCCGACGCGACCGAGGGAGCCTCGCTATGAGCGTCTGGCAGCCACGTATGAAATGGCGCCAAACCCATCTTGGTTCCGTAGCCGACCAGCAGCAACACGAAAGCCGCCTTGTACCACGGGACATTAAGATGATGCGCGTTCAAGCGCAGAGCCTGCACCGTCAGTGGGATGGTCGAGCCATCCGGATTTGTCGCCGCGACGGCCAAAAAGAAAACGCCGAGCAGCGCGAGCGCGATTCCCACTGAACAGATGATCAGATACTTCCACGTCGCTTCCAAGGAACGGTGCTGACGGTGGAAATAGATCAGTGGCGCGCTCGCGAGCGTGGTGGCTTCTACAGCTACCCACAGCAACGCGATCTGTTGGCTGACGGTGACCAACGTCATGGCGGCCAGAAAGAGCAGCAAACAGCCGGCGAAGCTCGCCTCGCGAGCGTTGGAGAAGATAAAGCCCTCCTCGATATCGCTATGCGCCTGGCTTCCTTCCTCGCGAAGATACGCCACGGCATAAAAGCTGACGGCCAGGAACAGCACGCTGGTCAGGGTCTCGATAAGTCTCCCGAGCGCGTCTTCCGCGAGCCATCCGCCAAGTGCCGGTGCCGGCCAGACAATCCAGGTCCCAAGGCTGAGCACGGTTTGTGCCAGGGCGGCGGATATCAGCAGGCCACGGCGGGCCCGATCCGACGCCACGAAGAATGCCAGGATTCCGGCGCAAGCCGGTATTAGTATGAGCAGCTCAATCATCACGGTCGGTCAGTCAGCGCTACGAGCTTGTCCGTATCAATGTGATCGAATTCGCGGCTGATATGAAATATCGCAATGCCCATTACAAACACTCCCACGAAGACGTCGAGCAGAATCCCAAGTTCCACGAGAACTGGAAGCCGGAGAGCGACCGCGGTGCCAAATGCGTAGACACCGTTTTCGAGAGCGAGGTAGCCGAGTACCTGGGTCAAAGCCTTTCGGCGGCTGACTATCACGATCATGCCCACTAGGCTGGTGAAAAGGGCCGCAGGCACGAGAAGTGACGAAGGCAACTGACTTGGGAGCTGTAAACGGTCTCCTAGCCACAGCGCTAGAGCCAGAACGACGGCACCGGAAATGATCGACAGATTGTAACTAATAAGCGGCTCGACTTCGCGCACGGTCTCGGCCTCGCGCATGGCCCGAAACAGCAACGACGGAAGTAGGAAGCCCTTGACCACTGTTGTGGTGATTGGAAGCAGCACACCGGATATGTTCAGTTGTCCATCCTGCATAAAAATGGCGAGAAGACCAAGCAACACTCCTTGAAAAGCGACTACTCGTATACAGGCCGCCAGCCGGCTTGAACTAAGCAGAACAAACCCACTGAGCACCAGAAGAACGAGAAGCGAGTTGATCGGTTGGCTCATGATTCAATAGCCCTACAGCGCCAGCGCAAGGGCCGATAGCACGATCGCGACGAGGAGCAATTGGGGCACACGGAGCAGCCGCAATCGTGCCATCGTGGATTCAACCAAGCCGGTTGCGATTCCGAGAGCCAACATGCCCATCAAGCCGACGGCCGTATCCACCCACCGATTGCCCGAATGCCAGGGCGCCGCCACGGCGATGATGATCGATGCGAAGAGCCACATCTTCAGCGCGGCGCCATACTGAATCATGGCGAAATCGGGCCCGCTGTGATCGAGCACCATCACTTCGTGAATCATCGTTAATTCCAGATGGGTCGTAGGATCATCGACGGGTATCCGAGCATTCTCCGCCAGAAAGACGATCATCAGCGCGGCCAGCGCCAGGCCGAGCATGGGCGCCGCATGCCTCCAGGTGCTAGGGGAAACCGCTGCCAACGCCGGGCTGAGCGACAGCTCTCCCGTTTGCCGGACTAGCGCGGCGACGGACAGGAATAGGGCAGGCTCCGCGAAAGCAGAGAATGTCACCTCGCGGCTGGCGCCCATTCCTTCAAAGCTGGAGCCGGTGTCGAGGGCCGCCACAACGGTGAAGAAGCGGGCCAGCGCCATCAGGTAGGCAAGGACGACGAAGTCGCCGGAAAAGGCCGAGAGCGCCGGAAACCCTCCAAACGGGAGCAGTGTCAGGGCAAGAAAAACGGATGCAAGCCCGACCATCGGACCTAGCTGAAAAATCCATGAAGTCGTTTGGCTGTAAACTGCGCCCTTATGCAACAGCTTCCACAGATCCCGGTAGGGCTGCGTTAACGGCTGACCCGTGCGACCCGCAATCACGGACTTGGTACGAGTGATCATACCCTGCATCAACGGAGCGAGCGCCGCCGCCACGACCGTTGGAATCAAGGACACGGCGATCATGGCTCAGGCGATCTGCCAGAGCAAAAGTACAAGGAGAGCCGCGACGATATACAGCAGATAGAGCTGCACCCGCCCTTGCTGCAACGGCCGAAAAAAAGCCATCGCCCGGCTGACGGCCTGAAACAACGGTTGGAAAACATAGCTCCGATAGGGATCATCGGTGCGGGAATGAAATTCAGCCTGTTGCGGAAACAAGTCCTGCAATCTCGTAAATGCTTCACGGGTTTGGAGGAGCATCCTGAAGTTGACTGTTAGCGGTTGTGCAAACGACGAAGCTGTATACTGCATCCGTGGCGATGGACTGGCATACCCGCAGTCCCACGTCGGGGCGGTCGAAACCTGGCGTCGAGCCAGCATCTTGCTCCGGGTGAGACCGAGCAACACGACCAATCCAACCACAAGGGCGCCGAATCGACCGGCGCTCGCCACGGAATTGCTCATTTCCGTGAGCTGGCGAGCAATTAAGGGCGACGGGAGTGCGGTCGCACTTGATATCAACGGACCCATCGACCTCACGACGTAAGAACCAAGCAGTCCCACGAACACGCATCCAGCCGCTAGCAAAACTTCGGGTACAAGCATCGCCAAGTTGACTTCAGTAGGATGCTCGGCGCACTCGCTTCGTGGATGACCGAGAAAAACGATGCCGAAGGCCTTGGTAAAGCATGCGACCGCCAGACCTCCAATCAGCGCCAGCCCCGAGAGTGTTGCCAGCGCGGATATACTGGCCGAAGCACCCAATGACACGGTGCCCCTAAGGCTAGCGAGGTAAATCAGGAACTCGCTGACAAATCCGTTCAGCGGCGGTAGACCGGCGATAGCTGCCGCCCCGATCAGGAAAGTTAAGCCGGTGCCCGGCATGTGGCGCAGAAGGCCCCCGAGGCGGTCGATCTCGCGAGTACGAGTCGCGTGAACGATGTTACCGGCGTCGAAAAAAAGCAGGCCCTTGAAAATTGCGTGATTCAATATGTGAAGTAACGCACCAGCGAAGCCCGCTACCGCGATAAATGGGTCCTTAACGCTCAGTCCAACGATGCCCACGCCGAGGCCGAGAGCTATTATCCCGATGTTTTCAACACTGTGATATGCGAGTAGCCGCTTGAGGTCATGTTGCGCAAGTGCGAGCAAGACGCCCATGATGCCGGAACTCAAGCCAACGATGCATAGTGTCCACCCCCACCACGCTTGCACTGGACCGAGAAAGGTTAGGGTCCGCAAGAGGCCATAAATTCCTGTTTTGATCATGACTGCGGACATTACCGCAGAAACATGACTTGGGGCCGCTGGGTGAGCTTCCGGCAGCCATACGTGAAGCGGTACAAATCCCGCCTTGGTGCCAAAACCCACCAATGCAAGTAGGAAGAGTATTCCGGCGCCCGCAGCCGGGCTGAAGCGATCGAAATCGAGCGACCCGTTTGATTTTCCGAGCAGCACGAAGAGGATGAGCAAAAACGCGGTGCCGATATGACTAGCCACCAAATACGTCCATCCCGCCTGACGCACGCTCTCACTCTCGGCCTCGAAGGTGACCAGAAAAAACGAGGAAAGAGCCATGATCTCCCACGCCATGAGGAACAGGACTGCGTTGTTGGCCAAGACGACCACGACCATGCTGGCGGTAAGCACATTCAGGAAGAACCACGGCGGGCCAAGGGCCTTCCGCCCGCGATAGGTTTCGAGGTATTCGGTGCCATAGAGTGCGGTAAGCGCCGATATCAGAAAGATCGGCAGCAGGAAGAAAGCCGACAGCGCATCGAGCCGCAGATACAAGCTGCCATAGGGTACATTCCAGGACAGTCGAAGCGACTCCGGCGGCGCGCCCATCACAACCCGTATTGCGGGTACAATCCCGCAAACAGAGCCCGCAATGAGGGCGCCGGCTCCCAGAAGACTCCCCCAGCGTTCGCGCCAGGCAAAGACAAGCGAAGCTACAGCTCCCGCGGCAAAGACGAGAAGCGAGATCAGAAGCACCGTCATGATTGAGGCGCGCTCTTACATGCCCGACGCCGGATCGCGTCCTCTACTCTCCGGAATTCAGCGATCACCTCATCCGAGGGTGCACGGCGCGTCAGCGCCGCTCTCAAACCCGAATCATGGAGGGCAAACGATAAGCGCGAGAGCAGGTGCAGATGCATACGCGCGGTCGGACTCACTATCAGGAAAATAGCGAACACAGGTTTGTCGTCGGGAGCGCCGAAGTCGACAGGCGGCTCGACCAGGTGCAGCGAAATCGCAGCGGGAGAACCGCTCAACAGGATGGGTCTGCGCACGTGCGGAATGGCAATCCCTTCGCCGATCCCAGTGGAGCCCATCGCTTCACGCGCGAGCAAAAGATCCACGACGACTTCGCGGTCAGCCTTCGACGGCAACGGCAAAGTATCAACAATTCCACGCAGCACCGTCGGTTTGTCAGCGCCACTCGGCGCGCGAAAAAACCCACCGGCGCGAAGCGCGTCGACCAGCAAAGGTGCGTGTGGTTCGGGAGACTCAAAGACTTCCGCCTGGACATCGACTCCGCGCGAAGACGCCAGCTCAAGAAGGTCGCTCCGATGGAGCTGGTATTGGTGGTTGACGAGATCGGCGCGCAAAATCCCGCGCCTGATCCATCCGTTTATTCTTCTTTCGGAAACCTGGAGAAGTCTTGAAACTTCGCGGACGTTCAGGTGCATCAGACAACTCCCCGCCAGCCGTGCCACTACTCATGCGCGGCTCTTCTCGGCACGATAGATTTCCAAAGCGGCTCAGCTTTTGTCCGAATCCAGCAGCCGGGCCGAGAGACCGGGGAGCGTTACGGAAGCAGAGCAGTTATACCTCAAATCCAGTGTTGGGTGGTGTTTATCGCACGATCGCCGCGGAGCACAGGCCGAAGCGAACAGCGTCATTTCGAACAGATTATCTAGCGCGCAGTCCACGCACTTGCAGGGCGCACACCATGCCAAATAGAGATTCGCCGGTTCCGCCGAATGCTCAATACAGTACCGATGCCAAAGGAGGTGTCCGCCACGATGTTCGTAGGCATCATTCTCCTCCGAGTCATCGCCGGTGAACCCCAGCAGGTCGCACAGAAGCTGGCCGATTCGATAACGGAGGAAGGATGCTTGGCTGGCGTAGAGAAAGTTCCCGGCGCGATCAGGGATCTCCCGCCATGGGCGCTCCGAGACAACGTACACGCCTGCGGCATCAGGCGGCCGCGGATTCTTACCGCTAATTACACTGGTAAGATAATCGCCGATCCTGAACGGCCCGGCCCAACAGAGCGGGGCTGAGCCGTTTTCGTTTCCGATTGCAGACACGTATTCAATCCCCGATCAGGACTGCACCCGTTGCACCGTCATGACGCCCACAGCAACGCCCCGCTGCGCCTCGCATAGTCGGTCATCCGTTTGGAGAGGCCGCGTGCCCCGATGAGCCAACTGTCATCGAAACGCGTCCACCCGAAAGTCGCTCCTGAAAAGTTTGCGCGCCGTAAGTTGCATCCAATGAAGCGAGTTCCACGAAGGTCGGCCCCGGAAAAATCGGATCCTTCTAAGGAAGCGTTCAGGAACTCCGCTTCGCGCAAATCCGCCTCCGAAAAATCGATCCTGATGAGCTGACAGCCTTGGAATGTATGGCCTCGTAGCAGGCATTTTTCGGCCGCCGTGAAGATGACGTGCAGGCTGCCCGAACAACACGGGATTTCACGAGAAATGCGGATTTTTGTATCCATAATGGTAATGTAACGTAATTTACAGTAGTTTGATGTAATCCAACGCTCGTGTCAAACGTTGGCGATCGAGAAATCGGTCAAAGCGGCGACAGGCGCAGCCTGCTGAACGAGCCGCTGGACTCACGCAAACTCGACCCCTACCCGATAGGCCAGGGGTTGTTCGCACCGAGCCCGACCTTGGATCGGTGGAATGTGGCCAACATCTACCGCCACGTGGTGGCGCGCCGGCAGGGAAGCCCCGCCTGACGGCGGGGCTCGCGCCTAACTCTCACCCGGGCGACAACTTGCTTGGCAGGTTCTCGCCCGGTCCCTTAATCGGTAGGTTTGCCGCCCGTAGAGTCAGGCGCAAGCGATCTGCTCAACGGTAAGTCGCGCTGCGGTCAAAACTCTCGTCAAGAGGGACAGCCATGCGACTTTCAGGCCCGCTCCGTCAGCCCCAGCAGCGCCATCGCATTGCGCTCCAGGATTTGGTCGATCGCGGCCTGCGGCAGGCCCGATTGCTGAATGTGGCCGACGGCGCCGCGGTACCAGTCCGCGCGCATGTAGGGGAAATCGCTTCCCAGCACGATGCGGTCCGATCCCAGGGTCTCGCAGGCGCAGCGCAGAGCGGCAATCGAATTGTGCGCGACGGTGTCATACCACATCCGGCGCAGGGTGGTCAGCGGCGGCTCGCCCAACTTGATTTGGGTGTAACTGGGCATCAGATGCTCCAGCCGCGCCGCCAGCATCGGTAGCGCGCCGCCCAGATGGGCCAGGATGATCTTGATGTTGGGAAAGCGCACCGGAATTTGGCGGGCGACCAACTGTAGCGCAATCACGGTGTCCTCCACCGGCGCTCCAATCGCCCATTCCAGTCCATAGTCCAGGATATGAGAGGAGCAGGCCCCGGCGCCCGCAGGATGGATAAACAAGGGCGCGTGACGCCGATCCAGCTCGGCGAAAAATGGCTCGAACTCGGGATCCACCAACGGCTTTTGCATGACCGAGGTGGTGGCGGTTACCCCAACCATCCCTAGCTCATCCAGCGCTCGTTCCAACTCTCGCATGGTGGCATCGAGATGGGGCAGTGGAACCGAAGCAAAGACGTCGAACCGCTTGGGATGGCGGGCGACCAGTTCGGCATAGAGATCGTTGGCCACGCGCGCTCCCTCCACCGCATCGTTGGCGGCGGGGAAATAAGGTCCGCGCGCGGCGGTGGAGAGAATCTGCATCTGTACCCCGGCGGCGTCCATGTCCGCCAAGCGGGCCTCGACCTGTCCGGGAGCGTCGCCAGCGCCCACATCCTGAGCATCCCGGGAACTGCGCCGAGCCATGATCTGGTTGAAGCGGGCAGGGAAATAATGGGCATGCACGTCAATCTTCACGGCGACCTCCCCTATCGGTACTGCCTTGGGTTAGCCCTTGGCAAAATAGTGCTGATGGTACTCTTCGGCGCGGTAGAAGGGTTTGAGCGGGACTACTTCGGTCACGATTGGGCGAGTGTAGCGGCCAGTCTGGTTCAATTTTTCGATTGCTGCTTGCGCCGCCAGCCGCTGCGCTTCGGAGTCGTAGAAAATCGCCGAGCGATACTGGGTGCCGATATCGGGCCCTTGGCGATTGAGAGTGGTGGGATCGTGCAGGTTGAAGAAAATCTCCAGCAAACGCTCGTAGGATAACCGCCGCGGATCGTATTCCACTTCCACTGCCTCCGCATGCCCGGTGCGATCGCTGCAAACCATTTCGTAACTGGGCTCAGGCACCGAACCGCCCATGTATCCCACGGTGGTGGCGATCACTCCCGGGACCCGGCTGAAGGTTTCCTCGACATGCCAAAAGCAGCCGGCGGCAAAATAGGCTTTGTTGGACTGCTCGCTCATCAGTAATTCTCCTGCGCGACTTTTACACCAAAGAAGCGTAAACCAAAACCGCTACGACCAGCAGGCTCAATCCTCGGCATTTTCGGCTTGATGGCTCAGGACCGGCTGCACCTGCTCGCCATCGCGCGCCGCTTGGCCGACATCGATGGCGATCATTTCATTGTAATGCACGCCGCTGGTCGCCTCCACCTGCACTCCGTTGTCGTAGCCCAGAGTGATTTCAACCAGACGCAAGCGGTTGTCGCGAACGACCGGCACGTAGACCCGATTGTTGCGAAAGATCAACGCGTCGTCGGGCACCAGCGGCGCGCTCACCGGCATGCGGACCACGAAGCGCGCGCGCCCGTACATCCCAGGATAAAGCGCCTGATCGTCATTGGGCAGGTCGACTTCAACCAGCATGGTGCGAGAGTCGGGGGATAGCGCCTGAGGATGGCGCGTGATGGTACCCTCGAAAATGCGGCCGGGATAGTTGCGCACCGTGATTGTGGCTTGGTCGCCGTTATGGATGAAGGTAGCGACATCCTGCGGCACATAGGTGAAGACGCGCAGCGGTTTGACCCGCGCGATGCTGATAATCGCATCGGTGGTGCTGGTGGCGGCGGTGGCCTCCGGCACCAGGTGGCCGGGATCGACGTTGCGCGCAGTGACGATGCCGTCGTACGGTGCGCGAACGATCTCATAACTCTGCAGGGCCTCGTACTGAGCCAGAGTGGCGCGCGCTTGCAACATCAAGGCGTGCTGATCGTCATAGGCTTGGCGAGAGATTACGTTTTTGCGCCACAACTCGGCGTCGCGATCGTTGGTTACCTTGGCCAGCTCATAATTGGCACGATAGTTGGCCACCTCCTTGTCGGTCTCCGGCGATTCGATTCGCGCCAGGATCTCGCCTTTGTGGATGCGGTCGCCCTTGTCCACATAGACGGCGCGCAGATAGCCGGGAACCTTGGCGTAGATGCCGGTCTCGTCGAATCCCCGGGTCAGCGCCGGCAGAACCAGGGTACGGGTGGGCGCGGTGCGCCCGATCGGCACCACGAGAACCCGCGGGCCGGCCGCCACCTGGCGCTTGAGGGCGGCGCTCTGGCGCAAAATCCAGTGCTCGCGCGCCAAGACCAGGCCGGCGGTGATGGCCAGCAGCAGCACGATTGCCACGCTGGCGCTGATGAAGAACCATCTGCCGGGCGGCGGCACGGAAAAATTGCGCGGATCCTGCTCCATCTAATCTTGGCGCCGGCCGCCAGACTCCAGGCGCGTGGACAAGCGGCTGTTCATGTTAGACCGGGTTGCGCAACTGACGCTCCACGCCTTCGACTTCGGCGTCACGCTGCTCCTTGCCGATCACATGGCGGCTGAAAATCGAGTAGACGGTGGGAACCACGAACAGGGTCATCAGGGTGGCCGCGATCAGGCCGCCAATGACCGCCCGTCCCAACGGCGCATTCTGTTCGGCGCCGGTTCCCAGCCCCAGCGCCATCGGCAGCATACCCAGAATCATCGCCAGGGCGGTCATGATGATCGGACGGAGCCGGATACGGCCGGCCTCGATCGCCGCCGCCACCGGACTGTAGCCCTCCTCGCGCAGATCGTTGGCGAAAATGATCAACAAATTACCGTTGGCCACGCCCACCCCGACCGCCATGATGGTGCCCATCAGCGATTCCACGTTGATGGTAGTGCCCGTAATCACCAGCATCCATAATACCCCGGCCAGCGCGCCAGTCACCGCCAGCGTGATAATCAGCGGCTCCAGCCAGGATTGAAAGTTGGCCACCATCAGCAGATAAACCAGGACAATGGCCAGCACCAATCCTTCGCCTAGAGTGGTGAAGGAGCTTCTCATGGCTTGGCTCTGTCCCAGGATCTGAATGGCGGTTCCCGGGGGCAACTTGCCCAGACTCTTGATCGCCCGCCCGACCGCCCGGCTGACACTGCCCAGGTCCCGCCCCTGGACCGCACAATCCACGTCGATCACGCGCTGCACCGTGTAATGGGCCACCACCGCGGGATCCCAGGAGCGATGGAAGCTGGCAAGGTTGCCCAGCAATTGCGGCTGCGGGCTGATGATCTGGGCTGCCATCTGATCGGTGGTCGGGGGCGGGCTGGTGCTCAGCGGGATGTTGGCCAATTCCGCCATGCTATCCATTTTTTCCTGCGGGGTCTGAGCGATGACGTCGTAATTGACCCCGTTGACCGGATCCAGCCAGAAATTGGGTTGTAACAGATACGCGCCCGACAAGGTGGAGAGCACGCTGGAAGCCACCTGCTGCTGAGTTACCCCGAACTGCAGCGCCTTGGCTCGATCTACGTTGACGTCGAGCGCGGGGTAATCCAGAGGCTCGGCGATGCGCAGATCGCGCACCCCGGGAATCGCCTGCATCCGCCGCTTCAGCCGCAGCGCCCAGTCGTAGTCCGACTGCAAGTCGTAGCCTTGCACCTGGGCGTCAATTGCCGCCGGCAGGCCGAAGTTAAGGACCTGGCTGGTGATGTCGGCGGCTTGGAAATAGGCCACCACGTTGGGAAAACGCCGAGCCAGCTCGGTGCGGATGCGCTCCTGATAGTCGGCGGTTGGGCGATGGTTGGGCTGGAGCTGAATCAGGATATCGGCGTCTTGCGGCCCGGTACTGTCGGTCTGGTAAAAGGCCAGGTCGTAGGAAAGCGGTAAGCCGATATTGTCGCTGATGCTCTGCAACTGTGCGGGGGGCACAATTCGGCGAATCGCGCGTTCGATGTTATCGACGATAACTTCGGTCCGCTCGATTCGGGTCCCGGTGGGCGCCCGCACATGCAAGCGCATCATCCCCGCGTCAACTGTCGGAAAGAAATCCTCTCCCACTACCAGCACCAGGCCCGCGGAGATCACGATCACGGCCGCGCTGACCACCAGCGCGGCCGTGCGCCGTGCGATGAAAGCGCCCAAAGCCCAGCGGTAGCTCTCGCGCAGGTGCTCGAAGCCGGCCTCGAAGCGGCGCACGAATCTTCCCCACCAGCTATTCAAAGCCGGCTCGCTGTGCTGCTCGGGCAACAGGTAGCGAGCCATGGTCGGGACCAGGGTGCGCGAGAGCAGGTAGGAGGTGAGCATCGCGAACACCACCGCCATCGCCAAGGGGGTGAACAGAAAGCGCGCCACCCCGGTGAGCAGAACCACCGGAAAGAAGACGATGCAGATCGCGAGGGTGCCGACCAGGGTAGGCGTGGCGATCTGGCTGGCGCCGTCCAGGATGGCCACCAGCAGCGGCTTGCCCATCGCCTGGTTGCGATGGATGTTCTCGATCTCCACGGTCGCGTCGTCCACCAGCATCCCCACCGCCAGCGCGATTCCGCCCAGGGTCATGGTGTTGATGGTCTGGCCGGTCAGCTTGAGCCCCACCATCGCGGTCAGGATCGACAACGGGATCGAGGTGATGACGATCAGCATGCTGCGCGGCGAGCCCAAAAAGATCAGCACCATCAGCGCCACCAGCACGGCCGCCGTAATCGCTTCCTGAACCACGTCCCACAGCGCGGCCCGGACAAACTTGGACTGATCGAAGGTCAGCGAGACCTCCATCCCCTTGGGTCCGGTCGCCCGAATCAGCGGTATTTTGGCCCGCACCGCATCCACCACCGCCAGCGTGGAGGCGCTGGCATGCTTGATCACCATCAGGTAGGTAGCTTGACGCCCGTCCACCCGCACTACGTTGCTCTGCGGCTGATGGGAGTCCGTCACATGAGCCACATCGCCTAGAAAGACCGGCGCGCCGTTGCTCCATTTGACCGGCAGGCGATTGAAGTCGGAGACCTTGGGCACGCTCATGTTGATGTCCACATTGTCCTGGTAATTGCCCAATTTGATCGCGCCCGAGGGTATGACGACGTTGCTTTGGCCCAGCGAGCTGCCGATATCGTAGGCCGACAGCCCGTTGGCGTACTGCGCGGTCGGATCGAGGTTCACCATGATCGCGCGCTGCACTCCGCCCATCGGCGCCGGCGAGGAAAAGCCCGGAATGGTGAAGAGCTGCAAGCGAATGAAGTTGAGCCCGTAATCGAACAACTGCTCGGTGGACAGGGTTTCGCTGTAAACGTTGAGCTGAGCCACAGGCACGTTGGCGGCGTTGTAGGAAATTATCTGAGGCGGTTCGGTGCCGCGCGGCAGGATGGACAAGATGGTCTCGGACACCGCGTTGATCTGCGCGATGGCCGAACCCAGGTCGCTGTCGGGATAAAAATAGATCTTCAGGATGCCCAGCCCATTGATCGACTCCGATTCTATGTGCTCGATGCCGTTGACCGTGGTCGAGTAGGCGCGCTCGCTGATAAAGATCATGCGATGCTCGACGTCCAGGGTCGACAAGCCCGGGTAGGTCCAGACCACCATCACCACCGGCAGGTTGATGGCGGGAAAGATGTCGACGTTCATCAGCTCGAAGCTGAGCACGCCCAGCACCAGCATCAGCAGCGCCATCACCGCTACGGACAGCGGGCGGCGCAGGCCCAGACGAACGATCCACATCATGGCGCTAGATCTCCCCGCGCATCACAAGACTCCGACGCCACCCTTTTGGAAGCGTCTCGGGTAATCAGGGGAATTACAAACGGTTGGTTAAAAACACCGCGCTAGCTAAATTATCGAGCCAACTTTGCCATCGCTAAAAAGCGTAAGACCGGCTCCGGCGTGGGTCAAGTAACCGCCGCCGGCCGCCATTCCACTCCGTCGCCCTTGCGCCTGACCCAGGCAGCCCGTAAGTAAGAAAGGCGCGAGCGGCTGGTTGGCGTTTTTTCAGCTCCGCCGGATGACGCGGGCGCCGGCGTGAGCTACGAGAACAACTAGTCAACTACTGGCTAATGACGGATACCGAGGAGTCTCGGCAAGTGCAGGGAGGCACCTATGAAACTACTGAATTTTAGCTATCGTGGTCAAAATCGCATCGGCGTGCTGCGCGATAACGAGGTAGTCGATCTGGGAGCCTGTCCGGACTTGCCTTCGACCATGTTGGAGCTGCTTGTGGCGGGTCCCTCGGCGCTGGAGCGGGTCCGTGCGGCGGCGGATAAAGCCCACGACCGCTTATCCTTGGCGGAAGTTCGGTTGGAAGCACCGCTACGCAACCCGCCGGAGTTTCTCGCCATCGGGCGTAACTACGCCGACCATATCGCCGAGATGGGCCACGCCAAACCCGAGTTCCCGCGCTTCTTCAACAAGCAGGTCAGCTGTATCGTCGGCCCCTTCGATCCGATCATGGTGCCGCGCGCCTCGGCCGCGGTGGACTACGAAGGTGAGCTGGCCTTCGTCATCGGTCGTCGATGCCGCCATGTTCCGCGCCAGCGCGCGAGCGAGGTCATCGCCGGCTACATGGTCGTCAACGATGTCAGCGTACGCGACTGGCAGAACAAGGCGCCTACCATTACCTTGGGCAAGTCCTGGGACAGCCACGGTCCCACCGGCCCATGGATCGTCACCGCCGACGAGATCGCCGATCCGCAGGGCTTGGAACTGCGGACTTGGGTCAATGGCGAATTGCGCCAGCATTCCAACACTCGCCACATGATCCACGGTTGTTTCGCCCAAATCGAGCTGCTCTCCACCGTCTTCACCCTTCTGCCGGGAATGATCGTCAGCACCGGCACGCCCAGCGGAGTGGCGCACGGGATGAAACCGCCGCGCTATCTGCGGGCGGGCGATCGGGTCAAAGTCGAGATCGAGGGGGTTGGCGTTATCGACAATCCGGTTATCGACGAGTCCGCGGACAGCGCCCAACTCTGAACGTAGGCTGGGCCGGCTAAAGCTTAGGGCGTTGAACAGGGCAGTTCGAAGGCAGACCCGGCGACGGTGATGCCGCAGCCTCGTTGGAGTCCCATGAATAAGTGGGGCGCCTCGCGGCAGCCGCGGGTAATCACGCGGAGGGCCGCGCGAGATGTTTCGACACGGCTCGCGGTTAAGTTGCGGGACTCCGTCGGTATGAAAGACGGCCTGTTGTCCGAATCTTTTTCAAGACCCTGGGGACAAGATAAGGGAGCAGGCCGGCGGAGGCATTTGTCGCAGCCTCTTGGAGCAGCGAGGTCGGGTTTAACGCGGTGACAAGGGGTGCTGCGGCACAGGCGGCGGATCGCTGGCGATCGCCGCACTGGCTTCGCTTTGGGCCAAGGCCTGCTGTTCGACGTTTTCGCGCAGGCGGTTGGAGAGCGGGATTCGCTTAACGATCTCCCGGCAAGCCTCTTCCTCGGCTCGCGCCAGGTTGATGTCGCGCAGTTGGAGGATATTTTGCGCCGAGTTGATTGCGATATCCTCCAGGTCCAAAGCCGGGAGCACCTGAGCGTCCCAGCGGCTCCCGCTCGCCTCGATCAGGGTGCTGCCATCGCGGGTGGAGACCACCCGCATCCGAATTCCGACCTGCCACGCGGCCCCCAGGAACAGGTAATAGGCCTCGTAATGGACCACCTCGCCGTACACCACCGCATCGACTCCGAGCCAGCGGCCCAATTCCTGCGGCGGGACCTGGGCGAGTTTCTTTGGAGTATCGATCCCGCGATCCTTGAGCACCGCGTCAATTCCATAGAGGTTAGCCAAGGCGAATTCACGCTCGGACAGATAGCCTTGCATCGCCCGCCGCAGCCGTTGGGCATGGGTCCAAGCCAGAATCATCCGCTCTTCATGGGTGTGGTGAGTCAAGGGTATCTTGTCTACCACGAACTCGGCGCTCCCGACGTCTGTAAAGGGCAGCACGGCGATGCGCTCGGGGGCGTCTTGGAGATAAGCGGGCGCCAGCTTGACCGTGAAGGAGCCTGGATCGGTTTCCACCACCCGGTCCAGCAAGGTTTTGCGACCGTGGCTCTGAAGGTCGTACTCGGGCTGGAAGAAGGGGCGGGTTTCGTAATTGTTGCCGGTGGTGCAACTCCACAACATCAGTGTTGCAGCTAGCGCCCAGCTCCTAGTCCAACGCCGACCACCGCCAAGCGATGTACCCTTGCCACGCACGCCCCGATAGCCGAGCAAGGTTTTTGCCAAGCGCACCCGCATAGTCGCAGCAATGCTTACAGAATCTCGTGTTTTGCTCCTAAGCGCTACCTTTTCGCCAAATCCGAGCGGGTGGAGCATGGGGCCAACATACGCACGACAACCATGTTCGGCACCGATTTACATGTAAAAATTTCAGGCTTTTAGAGCTGAGCTTTTAAATCTCCCATAAATTGCAGCAAAAGTTAATGGCCCGCGATTTGCTTACGTTTGCATCCGTAGGCAACAGATTTGTTGCGGGGCGCGACAGCTTCCAAAAGATTCACGAGCGGTAGGTTTACATGGTTCGTACCAAGGAGAGGAACCCGGCTATGCAAAACGTACAGCGCGAGTCCCAGAGCGAACGGTTCTATGACCGGCAGATCAACGCAGGCGGCGGCGGCGAGATCCTGACCGTGCGGATGGTTTCGGATTACTTGCATTGCCATCCCAGCACGATTTACCGCTTGATCAAGCATCGCGCGATTCCGGCCTTCAAAATCGGAGCCGATTGGCGCTTCCATCGCGCCGCTCTGGAGCGCTGGCTCAACGCCAAGATCGAAGCTGCCGACCGCAATTAAGCTGGGCTGCGTCGTCCGGGCACCAGCTTGACGGAGCGGTGCCCCGATGCAGCCATGTCGACACGAAACATAGCCCTGGACCTGCTCTCGAGCGGGAAGGCGGGTTTGCGGCTAGGCTATCGGCCACACACGGTTTGAGCTCACGGCGCGGTTGGCGGTCCGATGCGCGGGAGCTTGACTGGAGCGGCCAAGCCCAGAAATTCGCTCAGGCTGCTGGTGGCGTGATTGGCGACCCACAGGTTGCCGGAGGCGTCGACGGCAATCGACTGATCCTCAGCCCCCGACAGACCTGCGCCGATGAAGCCGGCGGCCGGGCTGAGCAGCGCACCGTTGGCAGAAAACTCGGCGATTGCGCCATTCTGGCGGTCATCGACCCAGACGGTGCCGGCGGAATCCACCGCCAGCGCAGCCGGCGCGGTCAGCGCCTTGGTGGAAAACGGCGAGCCAGGGATGGGACTGCCGTTGGCAGCGAGCGCGACCACGGTGCCATCGTTGGTATCGGTTATCCAGACCTTGCCGTCGGGGGCGATCGCGATCCCCAGCGGGTTATTGAGGTTGGAAAAGGGCCCGTTAATCAAGCTCCCAGTAAGATCGAACTGCGCGACTGCATACTGGGTCAGGACCCAGAGCGAGGGGGTCGCCGAAACCGCCAAGCCGGTGGGAAAGTTGCCCATCGCCGGGTATGGTGACCCGCCCACCACGGTGCCGGCAGGGCTAAACTCGGAAAGCGTGCCGCCCTCGGTGCTGTTGGTCAACCACACGTTGCCATCGGGATCTAGCGCGACGTCATAAGGGCCACCTGCGCCCATTCCGTTCCCCGTGAATGGCGAATTGGGCATCGGATCACCCTGGGGACTGAGTTTGGATAGATTGCCCGCTTCACGATTGGTGACCCAACCGTTGCCAGCCAGATCGATCGCGACCGTCCAAGGTTGCAGGAGGGTGGCGCGAAAGGGCGAGGTGTGGGTGGGATTGCCGAGGGCGGAAAACTGGCTGACGCTGCCGACATCGGGCGGTCCGGTCCCGTTGTTCACAACCCAAACCTGTCCGCTCCCGTCTATCGCCAGCCCAATCGGCTGGTCGAGGCCGTTTCCCACGAAGTTGAGCCCAATTGCCAGATCGTTGGGCATCGCCGTCAGAATCGGCTGGTAGGGTGAATTGACGGTTGCCAACCCCAGCGGCAAACGCTGGCTGCTGGTAGGATTGACGACAAACGGCGCGTGGGCCAGGTTGCTCACCGCCGCAAGGATATTGCCGCCTGCCGCGAAGCATAAGAACTGATCGCAGCCGGTGGGGTTGCTCGTGCAATCGGCGGGATAGTTGTTGGACGGCCCGTCGGCCGTGCACAGCGCAGCCATATCGGCCAAGGTATCGAGCTTTTCCGCGGCTTCGCAATTGACTGGCGGCGTGCTGCCCGCGCAACTGGCGGAATCAGGCAGGGAGCCGGAGAGACCGCCGCTGGTCGGATCCACCAGGTTGCCGACCGCCGCACCCGCATTGCTCAGTCCCAGCGAATTGCTCGCACTGGCACCCAGGTTTTGAGGCTGCGCCTGGCTCATGAACTGGGCCAACGCATAGGCCGAAGCAACGGTGGTAAGTTCGTTGATCGTCACCGAGGCCGGCAGAAGTTGGCCTGCGGTGCCCACCACGCCCAGCAGCTCAAGCGCGTTATTGGTGGATGGACCGCCCGTGACTTGTCCGCCGGTGACCACCAGATACAACAACCGCCCATTCGTAAACGGCTTATAATTTAAGTTGAAATTACCGTTGCTGTCCGTGTTGGTCGGCCCCGTATTGAGCGCAACCGGAGTCGAGCCGCTGCCCGTGTTGCCGGCCTCGTAGAGGATTACGCTGGCGCTGGCTACCGCCTCGCTGCCGTTGCCCAGGACCCGACCGCTGATGGCGGACGGTTGCGGCGTGGGCACCTGGGTCGGTGTCGCGCTGGGAGGCGCGGTGACGCTCGGGGTCGGGCTGGCGGATGGGGACGGCGGCGGCGATGGCGAAGGCGTCGGGCGCGGAGTTGGGGTTTGCGTCGGTGTGGGCGTCATGGTCGGGGCCGGGCTTGCGGTGGGCGGCGGCGTGGAAGTCGGCGGCGGCACCGGACTGGGGGTCGGGACGAGCGTGATGGTGGGCGCGGGAGTTTGGCTGGGCAGAGGCGGCGTCGCGATCACCTCCAAGCTCGGTCCTCCGCCACCACCTCCGCCCCCGCTCATACATCCAGCCAGGGCCAAACCGGCGGCCAGCGCAGACCACAGCCATCGCGCGGGAAAATTTCTCATGGACCAGTCCCCTGAGCGCAGGTGTCATTTTCCCCACCCAGCAGCTAACCCCGCCGTTGCCAAACTTGGAAACTCAGTCTGCTAAAGTCGCGCGATGGTAGCTCTAGCGAAAACGGGGTCAACTTCGAATTTTATCAAATTTGACAAAGTCCGACCGGTGCGGCCCAGCGGCCGCGCGACTTTGGTCGTGAGATCGCGCTCAGGTGGTGAGGGCAGCAGCGCCCGGGCGCAGAGCCTTGAGCCCGCGCCAAAGCGCTGCCAGGCCGGCGGGATGCATCAGCGAAGCAGCCCCGAGCTGCCAGCCGCTGGCGTTGAGCACATCCAGGCCAAGGCTCTTGGCCATGCGGGCGAAGCCGCGCCAATCGGCGTCGAAGCGACCGTTGACCAGCAGCGTGTCGTAGCCGAAATCATGGGCCAATAGATAGGCCAGGGAGCTGGAGTGCATCGTCACGTCGGGGGCGGGACCGGTCGCGACCGGCCGGAGCCCGTGCAGGGGCGAGACCATCACATCGTCCTTCAAATCGTGAAGGCGCACGCGCAGCGGGCTCAAGGCCTCCAGCAGCGGCAGCTTGCCCACCCAGCGCATGGCCCTGGCCGAATTGCGCGCCAGCAAACGCGCGCGATAGTCCTCGACCGAGCGCGCCAGCTCGGTCAACGAAACGCTCTGGGCGGGTCGATGCAGGGGCAGCTCAAGGCGCCGGCCATATACCTCGTCATAAGCCTGCAAGGCCGCCCGGTTGTCGTGCGCCACGCCCACCTCCCATCGCTGCCCCGGGTAGAGCACAACCGGCGTGGCGCCGGCACCAGCGATAGTTTGGGCCGCGCGGCGAGGGCTGTTGATGCAATCGTTCAGATGGCCATTTTCCTCGTGGGCAAAGTACACCAGACTGGCAAACGGGATTACGAAGGCCGGGCGAATGCCCGCGATTTGCGCCGCCAAGCCCGCCAGCTTGTAGTCGGCCGCGCGAAGGCGCGCGGCTCGGTCGGTGCGCGGACCGGGCCAAGCCGCGTAGCTGAACTGGCTCAACAGCAGATCGGGCACCCCGGTCCAGGCGGCCAAGCGGCGCGCCGCTTGCCGATCGGTAAGCGCGCAATCATTCAAGTTGAGCAGCGATCGGTTGCCATCGCAAAGGTAGAGCCAATGATCGTACCATCCGACCGAACCGCAAACCGCGATAATCCCGCCCGGCAAGCGATAAGGCCTGTCTTCGGCCATTTCCAGCGTGCGGAAATGGCGCTGGCGGAGATATTCTTTGAGTCCCCGGCTCGCCCTTTCATGGTGCATCACGGTAATCGCCGCGGCCTGCTCGGGCGCGATGGCGTCGAGAAAGCGAGGAGAAAAGTGGTCCGGATGCTCGTGGGAGAGCCAGATATAACCGACTCCCGCCAGGATTGAGCTGGCCTCCAGCGGCGTCGGGACCAGCAACTCCCAGCCATCATTGAAGGCCGAACCCGACAGCCACGGGTCGCACAGTAGCGCCCCCGCGCTCAGCTCGATTTTGACGCAAGCATGATTGACAAGCTCGATGAGCATGCCGATAGCCACTCGCGCTCAGGGTTAGCTGCAAATCGCCACCGAATCAGGCGGTAGCTCCAGATAATCCTTCGCGTTCCCGATCTCCGGCGTCGAACCCATCAGCATCCGCGCCGAACCGGCCCCCCAAGGCAGACGGACAGGACGTGGACCGAGGTTGACCGCGACCGCGATTGTCCCGCGCCGGATTACCATCCAGCCCAGCTCTTCGTCGTAGTTTACGCTCACGCACTCCATCCGGCCGGTTTGCAGATCGGCGCTGGCGCTGCGCAATTGGACAAGCGCACGATGCCATTCCAGCAATTCGCGATGGGGCGACGCGTCCAGCTCCTCCCAGCGCAGTTTGGAACGGGCGAAGGTAGCGGGGTCTTGCGGATCGGGCACGCTTTGAGGATCCCAGCCGAAACTGGCGAACTCCCGCCGGCGTCCCTCGCTGACCGCCCGCGCCAGCTCGGGCTCGGCATGATCGCTGAAATACTGAAAGGGGGTGCTCGCGCCCCATTCCTCGCCCTGAAAAAGCATCGGTACGAACGGCGCGGTCAGCACCAGCGCGGCGCCGATCTTGAGCCGGCCCAGCGACATTAGTTGAGAACTGCGCTCGCCCTGGGCGCGATTACCTATCTGATCGTGGTTCTGCAGATAGCCCACGAAGTTGTTTCCGGACAGCCCGCGCGCTGGACGCCCCTGGATGCGGTCGCGATAGGGCGAGTACTGACCATCATAGACGTAGCCGACCCGCAGCACCTTGGCCAGTTGGCCGAGGGTGCCGAAATCGCTGTAATAGCCGCTTCGTTCGCCGGTCAGTACGCTGTGCAAAGCATGGTGGAAATCGTCGTTCCACTGCGCATCCAGGCCGTAGCCACCGCTTTGGACCGGCCTTACATCGCGCGGGTCGTTGCGATCATTTTCCTCGATAACGACTCGAGGGCGGCCGTCCTGCAGCGCCGTCACTTCGCGCTGTAGCTGTTCCAGCAGATGCACGGGCGAGCTGTCGACGATGGCGTGAACCGCGTCCAGACGCAGGCCATCGAAGTGGTATTCTTGCAACCAGTAGCAGGCATTGTCGCATACAAAGCGGCGCACCTGGTCGCTGCCGGGGCCGTCCAGGTTGACCGCTCCACCCCAGGGCGTGGCGTAACGATCGGTCAGATAGGGCCCGAAGCGCGGCAGATAATTGCCCGAGGGCCCGAAGTGGTTGTAGACCACGTCGAGCACAACCGCCAAGCCGCGACGATGGCATTGATCGATCAACGCCTTGAGCTCGGCGGGCGTGCCGTAATGGTGGTGGGGTGCGAACCAATCCACCCCGTCGTAGCCCCAGCCGCGAGCGCCCGAGAACTCCGCCAACGGCATCAACTCGACGTGGGTCACGCCCAGCGCCGCCAGGTGATCCAGTCGCTCGATCGCCGCGCTGAAGGTTCCCGCGGTGGTAAAGGTGCCGATATGCAGCTCGTAGATGAGTCCCTCGGCCAAGGGGCGAGGGCGGAAATCGCGGTCGCTCCAGGCAAACTCCGCCGCACTGTCCATCCGCGAGGGCCCGTGCACGCCCTGCGCTTGCCGGCGCGAGCGCGGATCGGGAAAGGGCCCCTCGCCATCGACAAAAAGCATGTACTCATCCGACTCCTCCAGGGCAACCGCTTCCAGCCGCCACCAGTTGCGCGCGCCTGGCTCGCGCACCAACCCGTGACGTTGGCCGCGGCACGCTACTTCCAGGCGGGTTGCCTTAGGCGCCCACACTCGCAACGGTTTCATGTGCGATCCTCGAGCACCAGCAATGCGACCGGAAAGCGGCTGAAGAGGTCGGATAGCGCCAGCTCGCCGCCCGCCAGCTCCTCGCCATCCAAAATGTTGCGCCACTGCCCAGGCGCGATCCTCACGGTTGTGTCCTGCCATTGCCGACCCACCCCGATCGTCAGGCGCGGCACGATCGTCGCTACTCGCTCGCCACGCACGAAACCCACCACGTGCGCGCTGCGCCGCCCGCGCGGCTGGATCGGTTCGTAGCTGGCTTGCGGCGCCAGCCAGCTCGGATGGCGACGTCGCAGGCGCAAGGCCTGAGCGATGGTCCACAGCTTGGGCAGCCCCTGGTCGCCGCGACGCACGATTTCCGCCACGCTGAGGCGATCGATCGTTTCCAGCGCGGCCCGGCGCGCGGCATAATCGACCGGCCGTCGATTGTCAGGATCGACCAGCGACAGGTCCCATAGCTCGCTGCCCTGATACAGGTCAGCAATCCCCGGCGCAGTAAGTTTGATCAGGGTCTGAGCCAACGAATTGAGCCGGCCCGGTTCGACCAATTGCCCGACAAATTGCTCAACCTCTTCGGTAAACATCCGATCGTTCAAGGTCGCAGCGACGAATTCACTGAGCGCCTGCTCGTAATGCGGATTGCCCTGGGTCCAGGAGGTGCGCTGTTTGGCCTCTCGCGCCGCCTTCAGCATGTAAGCCGTGATTCGATCGGTTTCGATCGGCCAGGCCCCGACCAAAGTCTGATAGTACAGGTATTCGACGTTGCGATCGGGTGGCACGCGCCAATGGCGCTGGTTGTGCTCGGCCCAACGCAGGCTCAGCTCGCTCCAGCGTCGGGGCATCTCGGAAAGCAGACTGAGCCGCGCACGGACATCCTCGCTGCGCTTGGTATCGTGGGTGGTTGTGGCAAGTAGGCCGCCGGGCCAGTGCTGCTGCCGATAGAGGCAAGCTTCGTGGAACTGAGCCACCTCGATTCCGAAGCGGCCCGGATCCCCGCCCACCTCGTTGAGCGCCACCAGCCGATTATAGCGATAGAACGCAGTGTCCTCGATCGCCTTCGCCATCACCGCGCCGCTGAACTGCTGGAAGCGCAACGCAAGTTCGATCTCCGCTCCGCCACGTCGCTCGCCGCTCAGAATAGAGCCGAGAAACTCAAACAGCTCGGAATCGAGTTCGGGATGGTCCGTGCGCGCGGCTTCGATCGCTTCGTTGATGTACGACCGATCCTCGGGCGCGGCCCGCTCCTGGATGCCGCTGACGTAGGTGCGGTAGACCGGAAAGCGCGCGGCCACCGCTTTGAGCGCCTCATGCAACTCGTGGCGAGTATGATCGCGATGGTGGCGATGGTGTTCGCAGATGTCGAGCAAAAGCGCGGTCAGACGACCCAGTTCGCTGCCCAGCAGGTCGCGCAGGACCAGCTCGCGGCTTTGGCGCGCCACTGTGGTGAAGTCAGCCGGCTCGCCGCTGAAGGCGACATAATGACGGGTCATTTCCGCCTCGCCGGCGGGATCGATCCACAGTCCCCCCACCAGATTGGCGAACTCATAGCCGGTGGTCCCGGCCGTCAACCAGGAAGCGCGCAGTTCCTCGCCCGCCTGGAGGACCTTTTCCACCACAATCCAGGCTTGTGGGGCCAGCGCGTGCAAGCGCTGCAGATAGGCCTCGGGCTCGCGCAGGCCGTCGATATGATCCACCCGCACCCCATCCAACAATCCGCCGTGCAACCAGTTCAGTACCGCCTCGTGCGTGTCGGCGAAAACCTGTTCGTCTTCCACGCGCAGGCCGACCAGGGTGTTGACGTCGAAAAAGCGCCGGTAGCCAAGATCACGGCCCGCCGTGCGCCACAGTGCCAAGCGATAATTCTGCCGCTCCAACAACGCATGCAGGCTGTCAGGATGTCCATTGATGGCCTCGATCACGTGATCGATAGCGCTGGCTACCGCGGGCTGTTCGGCCAGCAGGCGGGCTAGCTGTGCCTCCAGCACCGCCTTGTCGCGGTGGCGGCGGCGCACGCTCTGACGGTCGGTGGCCGTGGCGCGCGGCAAGCTGCCCAGGGCGTCGGCGATAAAGCCCAGCTCGGCCGAGCCGGCTTGCGCTCCGGCCGCGGCCAGGATGCTGTCCAGAGAGCGCGGGGCCACCGGAAAGGTGTGCTCGAAATAGCTGACGACGAACCGGGCCCCCTGGCGACTCAGACGGATTTGGCCAGCGTCAAGCGCGCGTCCGTACTGCTCGCCCAGGACCGGCAACAGCACCATGTTGCGCAGGCGCGACTCAGGCGGGTCCCACTCCACGTCGAAGTAGGCGGCATAGTTGCTCGAAGGCCCGCTTTCCAGAACATCCCACCACCACGGGTTGTCCTGCCCGCTGATCGCCATGTGGTTGGGCACGATGTCCAGTAGCTGTCCCAACTCGTGCGCCGCCAACGTCCTGCACAGGCGCTGATGAGCCGCCGCGCCGCCCAGTTGGCTGCTGATCCGATGGTAATCCACCACGTCGTAGCCATGCTGGCTGCCCGCCGCAGCTTGCAGATAGGGGGAGCAATAAAGGTGGCTTACCCCAAGTTGGGCGAAATAGCCTGCCAACTCGGAGGCGCGATCCAAATCGAAGTCCGGAGTCAGTTGCACCCGATAAGTGGCGCGCGCTTCAAACCTCATCGTTTAACAGCCTAGCAGAGGTGCCTGTCGGCGACGAAACTTTGCATGCTTCCCCTGCGCTGTCCGCTCGGAGTCTTAGGCTGGCAGCGTCGTTTCGTGCTAAGAACTCTCTGAATGCCCGGCCGGGCGGACCCGGGTCAGGGCCGCTCGGAGCGCGCTAGGTCGCGAAGCTTCACGGAGGCTAGAGCCAATGGCAACCAAGAAGGAAGTGCGAGACATGAGTCCGGCCGAGAAAGAGGCCTTTCACCAGCAGGCCGAGGCCAGGATCAAAACCTTCAGCTACCGGCGTCCCGAAATGGGCCAACGGCCCAAGGAGTTCGCGCCTCTGTGCCGCAGCGAATTGTTGCGGATCGTGGTTCAGGTGATAAAGGACGGCGGCGAAAACAATCTCCACTACCATACTCACTCCGACACCACCTGGATGGTGTTGCGCGGCCGCGCCCGTTTCTATGGGCTGGACGACAAGGTGCTGGGCGAGCTGGGCCCGCACGAGGGAATTTTGCTTCCCGGCGGATCGCGCTACTGGTTCGAAAAAGTTGGCGACGATGAGTACCTGGAGATCCTCCAGATGATCGGTATCGAAAGCAACACCGTGGCTCCGCCCGAAAGAATCAACCTGGAGCGCCATAAGGCCTGGATGCAGGACGACTATCTGCAAGTCTACGAGCAAGGACCGGTGGTCGCGCAGAAGTAACGGCTGTGCAGTCGAACACAGGAGGCCTATCAAATGGGAAAGTTGCAGGAAGAGAACATCAACGCTATCCGCGCATACCGCCACGCCGCATTTGATGAACTGGATTTCGGGCAGGCGAGCCAATACCTGGCGCCGAGCTACTTGCAGCACAGTCCGGGTTCCCCTGACGGCACTGGCGGCTTGAAGCATTTTATCGAACTGCTCAAGACCAAGTTTCCCACCCATACCCACAAGGACCATCGCTATTTCGCCGACGGCGACTATGTCATTTGCCATTCGCACTTCGTCCGAGTTCCCGGCTCTCCGGGCACAGCGGTAATCGATGTCTATCGGATGGCCGAGGGCAAGGTGGTCGAACATTGGGACGTGATCCAGGAGCTACCGGAGAAGCCGGCCAACAACAACGGCGCCTTCTAGCGCAGGAGCCCCGAGGCTGCCGAAGGGCAGGCCGGAAGATTCCCAACAACTCGGCGAGCAGGGCCGGAACCAGGAATGCCGGGGCAAGGGAGGCTGATGCCGGTCTTGCCCCGTCGCAAAACGCTCTTCTGTTTGCCGGATAAAACACTGGAAGGCGCACGCCGCAAGAAACACAATGATTGCCGAATACTCGTTGACAGGCAAAGTCGCGTTGATCACCGGAGCCGGACGTGGCATCGGAACCGGGATTGCCGAGGTCTTCGCCGAAGCCCAAGCTACCGTGATCATCAACGCCCTGACCGATCGCTACCTGGGCCCCTTCGCCGCCCGCTTGCGCGAACGCTTTCCCGCCGCCCGGATAGTCACCCTGACCGGCGACGTAACCACTTCGGCAGGCGCCTCGCGCCTGGTTGCGCAGGCCCTTGAAGCGGCAGCCGGACCGCTCGACATCCTGGTCAACAATCTGGGCGACGCAATTCGCGGAGATCTGGTGCCACTGCCGGGAAGCCAACAGCAGGGCGAGCTTCCCGATTCGGACCTCGAGCGCAACCTTGGACTCAATCTGCTGTCCGCAATCTATTGTACCCGTGCCGCGGCGGGCGCGATGGTGGCGCGGCGACGAGGCAAGGTCATCAATATTTCCTCGTTTGGCGGCCTCAAAGGCGCGCCTCATCTGAGCATGTATTCGGTCGGCAAGTTCGGGCTGGCGGGGCTGACCCGGTCGCTGGCACTGGAATGGGCGCCCTTTGGCGTCACGGTCAACACGATTGCGCCGGGCCATTTTCCCGACCCGATTACCGCCGGCGAGGCTGGGTACCGGCGTATGGTCGAACAGCGCGGGGCCGAGATCCCGCTGAAGCGAGTGGGACAACTGCGCGAGGTAGGATTGCTGGCGCTCTATCTGGCCTCGGCCGCCTCCGACTATATGACTGGCCAAGTGCTGGCGCTTGACGGTGGCCTTTCGGCCTAGCGGGAGTTCCGTAAACAAGCTCTCAAAGGAGTGCGCTTCGCGGGCGGCGGAAACCGGTGCCGGGACTGCCTCGCCGTGAAGTTTATTTACCGCACCCAACGCCAGTGCGATTCTCTATCGTGCTGTACGGATAGTCGGCGGGATGCTACAAGCGGGGTATCCGACCAAGGAGCGCGTTCGATGTCCCGTTTGAAGATTATCCCACCCGAGCAGATGACCCCCGCGCAGCACGCCGCTTATGCCGAGGCGGTCGCAGCCGGCACCCCCAACGGGACGACCGGTGGACCTTATACCGCCTGGATTCGAACCCCTGAGTTCATGCGTTTGCATCGCGAGACCGGCCATTACCTGCAGCACAACTCGCTGTCGCCGCGCGTGCGCCAGATCGTGGTGTTGCGCACTATCAAGTACTGGGGCGCGAAGTTTCCCTGGAGCGTGCAGGTCCGCGCTTCGCTCAAAGTCGGTCTTGAACAAGTGCTGATCGACGCCTTGGAGCATGGCGAGACTCCCGCGCTCGCCTCCGCCCAGGAGGCCGGCGCGCTCAAATTCAGCACCGAGCTGTTGGAGACCAAGCGGGTCAGCGAAACGACCTACAAGGAGACGTTGGCGCTGTTCGGAGAAGCGGGGGTGGTTGACCTGGTATCGACGATCGGTTCGTTCTGCCTGACCTCGCTCACCGCGATCGCTTTCGATATCGACCCGCCCAAGGACTGAAGCCGCTGGGCCAAGCGCCGCTTGATTCCGCCGCGACCGCGGGCAAGGACGGGCGGCCGAATCAGGTCGGACCTCCCGACGCGTCGATTTCCGCGGGAATTCCGCAGCGTTTATGGATGCCGGCAATGCGTTTCTCGAAGTCAACGCATTCGACGGCGCCAAAAACTTCGTCACTGGCGCCGCAGACGCCCCCCGAATAGCTCGGACTTCTCAGCCAAAAGCTGTAACACTCGTTGATCGGCGGCATTGTTCCGATAGAGAAAATTCACGACCACAAGGTCGTGCTGCTGATCATAGCGATGGCAGCGGCCGATGGCTGCTCAATGCGCTGGTGATTCCATGGCAGGTCGTAGTTCACAACCAGCGAGCAAGTGGCGAAGATTCAAAATCTCCCCGCTGCCTGATGAAGGGTGGTGGCCCGGCCGGGAGTCGAACCCGCACTCGCCTTATGGCCAAAGCACATCAAATGCCGGCCAAGAAAAGCAAGTAAATTCGCGGCTTTTCGCCTTTGCGGTTAGCTTGGGGATGTGAGCGTTTTACCCGATTTATGGCAGCATTTGCCAAACCCCAGCCAAACCGTTTTGGCAAATCCCGCAGGCAATGCTATATATCCTTGATATATGGCGAAGAAGAAGACGAGACGAGCAACCGCCAAAGTGTTCACCAGCGGTCGCAGTCAGGCGGTGCGCATCCCGAAGGAATACCGGTTCTCCTGCGACGAGGTGTCAATTGAGCGCGAGGGCGAGCGCGTGATTCTTACCCCGCGCCCGAAATCGTGGCGCCAATACTTTGCGCAAGCATCACGCTTTACCGACGACTTTCCCGACACCATCGAAGACCATCGGCCGCAAGAGCGAGAGAGCTTCTGATGCCGCGCTTGATGCTGGACACCAACATCTGTATCCACGCGATTAAGCGCAACGAGCCTGAAATCATTCGTCGCCTCGAAAGGACCCGGCCGCAGGACGTGGCGATTTCTTGCGTCGTCGCCGCGGAGTTGTGAACGGGGGTGATGAAGTCGCGCGAACGCCAGCGCAACGAACAGGCTTTGAATGAGTTCCTGGCCTTTGTTGAGGTTTTCGATTGGCCCGGCGAAGCCGCCAGGGTTTACGGTGAGATTCGCGCCGCGCTGGAAGCCAAGGGCCGACCGATCGGCGCGATGGACCTGCTGATCGCGGCGCACGCTATTCACGAGCGGGCGACCCTTGTAACTCGAAATGCCGACGAATTCACGAGGGTCGGGAGCCTCAAGACCGAGAGCTGGAAACCAGAGTAAGAGAGCGCCAACCGATGGCGCGGAGGTTCTCGTCTGCTCGGTTCCAGCGAGCTGTTGGTCAGTTGGCCTTAGCCTCGGATCAGGACCAGTGCATGATCGCACAGCCAACCTCGACTCGCATTGGAGGTTCACCCAACGGTCTGGCGCCGCATCCAAGTGCCTGACGACTGCTCCTTGGCGCGCCTCCACGGGATCATTCAGGCCGTGATGGGGTGGCAGGACCACCACCGCACGAGGTTACGGTTAACGCGGTCGGGCTTACGGTGATCCTGAAGGAGAATCGGCTGTCGAGGATCGTACCGTCTGCGGAACCTCGTTCCCGCAATCGGCGACCTATCGGCTGATCGAGAACGGCGTCGAGATCCGTCCGACGTGATTCATGGTGCGCGCGATATCGAGAGTTTGTTCGAGCCGTGAGGCTTCGCGTGCGAGAATTAAGGGGCGAGAGGGCGAACCACACCACCGAGTTTAGGACCCCTCGATCTGTAATTTGGGCAACTAGCCGGCGGTGGCAAAGCTAGCGATCCCGCGTCCATCGGCAGCTTCGAATTGACTCAACGTTAAAGAAAATACGAGGAACCGGTGACAGATGGCCGACCAGCCAGGTCTTGCTCAGGGGGAGGCCGTGGTGACGGTCACCGGAGTTTCCACCCGAATCGGCGCGATCGCCCGGACGCTTGAACAGGTCCGCCGTCCCAGAACCCCTTTTGCATCTGGCAATGAAGATCTGGCCGGGAAGCTGGTCTGGGTTGCCGCGTTTTTCGCCGTGCTGATCCCGCTTATCGGCATCCGGCAGGGCTATTCGCCGCGGTGATGGGAGCTTACGGCTGGAGTTGGCTGGGCGGGGCATCAACCGAGGAGATTCAAATCGCAGCATTCGCCCGCCTGGATGGTGAGTCATGTGATGCTCGCTTTCGTCTCGCGGTCCGAGTCCGAGTCGGTGCTGGCGATCGGTCCGTTCGGCAACCATGTCATCGACTTGTTGGCGTATGTTGCCATCGTGTTTCTTGCGGCGGCGATCTACACTCCTGTGCTTCAGGAGAGCCTCAAGTTTGCGCCCATACCAATCGGCCGGCTCGCTGGGGTTGCCGCTATGGTAGCGGCCATCACAGCTCTGGGAGCGGTTGTGAAGACGCGCCGGGGAGTTACGGCAACAGGCAAATGACCGATCTGACGCATAAGCCGAAAACTCTCTCCCCCCTCTTTATCTCTTCAAAGACCACACCAGAGTTCGGCGGTGTTTAACTCGAAGCATGTTTCATTGTTGTTGAAGGTGACCGTTGTTGCGGTCATTGCCATAGGCGCCTTTTTGACATGGAAGTTTCTCAAGCCGAAAGGGCTGCCGGAGGGATTTGCAAGCGGCAATGGCCGGATTGAGGCGACGGAGGTCGACATTGCGACGAAAACCGCAGGGCGTATCAAAGACATCCTGGTGGATGAAGGCGATTTCGTCCATGCCGGGCAGATTATGGCCCGGATGGACACTGATGTGCTCATGGCGCAGCGCAGGGAAGCGGAGGCAGGGCTACAGCGAGCGCTTATCGCCGTCGAGACCGCTCAGAGCAAGGTCAGGCAACGGATCGCCGAGAAGGCGGCGGCCGTGGCGGTGGTGGCGCAACGAAGAGCGGAGCTCGATGCCTCTCAGAAACGATTCGCGCGAACGGAACAGTTGGCATCGAAAAGCGTTGTTCCCATCCAGACGCTGGACGACGATCGCGCGCGCTTTGAGGACGCGAAGGCGGCGGTCAGCGCCGCCCAAGCGCAATCCGCGGCGGCGGACGCCGCGATCGGTACCGCCAGATCCGAAATCGTTGACGCGCAATCGCAAGTGGAAGCGGAAAAGGCCACGATCCAGCGTATCCAGGTGGATATCGACGACAGTCAGCTTCGCACGCCGGTGGACGGGCGCGTACAGTATCGCGTCGCCGAACCAGGCGAGGTTCTTCCGGCGGGTGGGCGAGTGCTCAACCTGGTCGACCTCAGCGATGTCTATATGACGTTCTTTCTGCCGACCAGGCAGGCCGGTCGCGTGCGGCTCGGCGCGGAAGTGCGGCTGGTGCTCGATGCCGCACCCCAGTATGTCGTTCCCGCAAAGGTCTCTTTTGTCGCCGATGTCGCCCAGTTCACGCCCAAGACGGTGGAGACGGCCGAGGAGCGACAAAAGCTGATGTTCAGGGTGAAGGCACAGATAGCGCCCGACTTATTGCGGCAGCACCTCCACCAAGTCAAGACCGGCCTGCCCGGCATGGCCTATGTGCGGCTCAATCCGCAAGCCGAATGGCCCGCTGAGCTGCAAATTAGGCTCCCGCGGCGATGAACGGCGCTCAACCTATCCAGCCGGTGGCGCGCTTGCGCGATGTGAGCCTGCGGTATGGCCGAACGCGGGCCCTCGATGAGATCAGCCTGGATCTACCTGCCGGTTGCATGGTGGGCGTGATCGGGCCGGACGGGGTTGGGAAATCAAGCCTGCTCTCCCTGGTCGCCGGCGCCCGTGCGGCGCAGACAGGAGAGATCGAAGTGCTGGGCGGCGACATGCGCGCCGCGGTTCATCGCCAGCGGGCCTGCCCGCGCATCGCGTATATGCCCCAGGGCTTGGGCGGAAATCTTTATGCGACGCTTTCGGTTTTCGAGAATATCGACTTCTTTGGGCGCCTCTTCGGTCAGGACCTGGCAAAACGCGAGCGCCGAATCGCCGGCCTTCTGGAAAGCACGGGTCTAGCCCCCTTTGCCGCGCGCCCAGCGGGCAAACTCTCCGGCGGGATGAAACAAAAGCTGGGCCTCTGCTGCGCGCTGATCCACGACCCAGACCTTCTTATCCTCGACGAACCTACCACCGGCGTTGATCCGCTTTCGCGCCGTCAGTTCTGGGAGCTGATCGCGCGAATCCGCGCCGGCCGGCCGGGCATGAGCGTTCTGGTGGCGACCGCCTACATGGAAGAGGCAGCGCGGTTCGATTGGCTGGTGGCGATGGACGCAGGCCGGGTGCTGGCAACCGGCTCGGCGCAAGACCTGCTTGCACGCACCGGCATGCCTTCGCTGGAGACCGCATTCATCGCGCTGCTGCCCGAAGAAAAACGTAAGAGTCACCGGCCGGTGAAGATGGCGCCACGCGAAGCGGCCGAGAGCGCCGAAGTCGCTATTGAAGCCCAGGACCTGACGATGCGTTTCGGCGGCTTTGTCGCCGTTGATCATGTGAGCTTCCGTATCTACCGAGGGGAAATTTTCGGCTTCCTCGGCTCAAACGGATGCGGCAAGACGACGACGATGAAGATGCTGACCGGGCTGCTCCCGCCGAGCGAGGGTCAAGCCTGGTTGTTCGGCCAATTGGTTAATCCATACGATCTCGATACCCGCTGTCGCGTCGGCTACATGTCACAGGGCTTTTCGCTCTATAGCGAACTGACCGTCCGGCAGAACCTTGAGCTTCATGCACGGCTTTTTCACGTGCCGGCTGAGGAAATCCAGGCGCGCATCGAGGAACTGGCGCGGCGGTTCGATCTAATCCAAGTAATCGACACATTTCCAGGCGCCCTGCCCCTGGGCCAGCGCCAGCGCCTATCTCTGGCGGTGGCAATGATTCATCGCCCGGAGATGTTGATTCTCGACGAGCCGACCTCGGGAGTCGATCCGATTGCGCGCGATGGCTTCTGGCAGATTCTGATCGAGCTTTCGCGCCGCGATCGGGTCACAATCTTCATATCCACGCATTTCATGAACGAGGCCGAGCGCTGCGACCGCATATCGCTGATGCACTCGGGCCACGTGCTGGTCAGTGATGCTCCTGGCGCGCTGATTAAGAGGCGTGGCGCGGCGGGCCTGGAGGAGGCCTTCATCGGCTACCTCGAAGAAGCGGCGGCGGACGTGCATGAAAGCGCGGTGGCCTCCGAGCTAAGAGGCGCAGGGGCCGGCGCGACGCCCGAGGTAGGTCCTTCTGAACCGCATCAACCTGATCGCCGCCCCGCCTTCGATTTCAGGCGAATGTTCAGTTATACGCATCGTGAGGCGCTTGAATTGCGGCGCGATCCGGTCCGTGGAACGCTGGCGCTGCTCGGTACGGTCATCCTGATGTTTGTCATGGGATACGGCATCAGCACGGACGTGGAGAACTTGTCTTTCGCGGTACTGGATCGCGATCAGACCACGACGAGCCAGAACTATATACTGAATCTGGCAGGCTCACGCTATTTCATCGAGCATAAGCCGATCATCGACTACCCCGATCTGGATCGGCGCATGCGCTCGGGCGAGCTCAGCCTGGCGATCGAGATTCCGCCCAATTTTGGACGGGATGTGGCGCGTGGCAGGCCGGTACAGATTGGTGCATGGATCGATGGCTCGATGCCATCGCGCGCCGAGACGATCCGCAGTTACGTCCAGGCGATGCACGCCGAGTGGCTGGCCCAGAAGGCCGCTCAGGCGCCGGGGGGGCCGGCGCCGGGCGGGCTCGTCACGATTGAGACGCGCTTCCGCTACAACCCGGACGTCAAGAGCCTGGTGGCGATGGTGCCCGCGGTGATGCCGCTGTTGCTGTTGATGATCCCGGCGATGCTCGCCGCGCTCAGCGTGGTGCGCGAGAAAGAGCTTGGCTCCATCGTCAATCTCTACGTTACGCCGGTGACCCGGCTGGAGTTCTTGCTTGGCAAGCAGCTTCCGTACATCGCTCTCGCGATGTTTAATTTCGCGCTGCTCGCCGTGCAGGCGGTGGTGGTGTTCCAGGTGCCGATCAAGGGCAGCTTCCTGGCGCTGACCGCGGCGACTCTGCTCTACGTCACCGCCGCCACCGCCATGGGACTGTTGATGTCAACCTTCATGCGCAGCCAGACTGCCGCGATCTTCGGCACGGCGATACTTACGCTCCTGCCCGCCACGCAGTTCTCCGGCATGTTCGATCCGGTCTCCTCCCTGGAGGGGATCGGAGCGCTCATCGGCCGCATTTTTCCGACGACCTATTACCTCATCATCTCGCGCGGCATCTTCTCGAAGGCGCTGAATTTCTGGGGCCTGCGGACATCGTTCATTCCGCTGCTACTCGCGGTGCCATTGTTGCTGTCGCTCTGCGCGATGCTGCTGAGAAAGCAGGAGGCCTGAGTCATGCGCCTGGCGAACATCATAAATCTGGGCATCAAGGAACTACGCAGCCTGGCTCACGATCCGATAATGCTGATCCTGATCGCCTATTCGTTCACCCTTTCGGTTTACGCGGCGGCCACGGCCATGCCAGAGACGCTCAGCAGGACGCCGATTGCGATTGTTGACGAAGATCGATCGCCGCTTTCGACCCGGATCATCGAGGCCTTCTACCCGCCTTATTTTCTTCCGCCAGTGATGATTAACCGGGCTGAGATGGACGAGAGGATGGATGCGGGACTCGACACTTTCGCCCTGGATATCCCGCCGGAGTTCCAGCGCGACGTGTTGGCGGAGCGCGACCCGGCGATCCAGCTCAACGTAGATGCAACCCGGATGAGTCAGGCGTTCACAGGAAGTGGCTATATACAGACCATCGTTACCCGCGAGGTGGAGGAGTTCGTAAAACGTTACCGCTCGTCGGCAACGCTGCCAGTGGATCTTGCCCTCAGGTCGCGCTTCAATCCGGAACTCAACAAATCCTGGTTTGGCGCGGTCGTGCAGGTGATCAACCAGGTCACAATGCTGTCGATCGTGCTTACCGGCGCAGCCCTGATTCGCGAGCGCGAGCACGGAACGATCGAGCATCTGCTGGCGATGCCCGTCACCCCATTTGAGATCATGACCAGCAAGATATGGTCGATGGCGCTGGTTGTGCTGGCGGCCTGCGCATTCTCTCTTGTCTTCATGGTGCAGTGGCTGTTGGCAGTCCCGATTCAGGGCTCGCTCGCGCTGTTTCTGGCGGGGGCCGCGATGAACCTTTTCGCCACTACCGCGCTGGGCATATTCCTGGGGACAATCGCGCATTCGATGCCGCAATTCGCCCTGCTGATGATTCTGATTATACTTCCACTGGAGATGCTGTCGGGAGGGAGCACACCCCGGGAGAGCATGCCCGAGGTCGTGCAGTTCGTGATGCTTGGCGCGCCCACGACCCATTTCGTCATGCTCGCGCAAGGAATCCTGTATCGGGGCGCAGGTATCGGGATCGTCTGGAAACAATTCGCCGCCCTTGCGTTGATCGGCCTTGCCTTGTTTACCTACGCGCTCGCGCGCTTCCGCAGAGCCATAGGCTCGATGACATGAGCAGGAAACGTGCGGCAGACGGCCGACGAGTGGGCGAAGGACTCGGATGAAAACCTTGGCTTGCCACTTGAGCGCGCCACATCCGGCAGTTGCTCGACGCCGCCGGTTTAACAATGAATATCAACGTGTGTCCGTTGGAAAACAGTCAGCTTCGACCAAGGAGTAAACCATTGAGCAAGCGCAAACCCATCGCCGCAGCTCTGCTGAGCTCGTGCTCGCGATGTCGGTGGCGGCGCGTGCCGCCAGCCGGCCTTCCGAGACACTCAAAAATCCACAGGCCGCCTACAACGTCGAGAGCAACGCGCACGCCAAGTACCTGGAATTTGCCAAACAGGCGGAGAAGGAAGGCTACGGCAGGGTAGGCAGTCTCTTTCGCGCTGCGGCGGCCGCCGAGCAGGTCCATCGCACCTGCGAAGCCAACGTGATCAAGGAAATGGGCGCGACGCCCGAGGCGAAGATAAATCTGCCTCCGATCAAGTCGACCAAGCAAAACCTCGAGGAGTCCGCCAACAAAGGCTAGGCCTACGAGCGCGATACCATGTATCCCCGCTTCATTCGCCAGGCGCGCAAGGACAGAAGCAAAGCTGCGGAACAATGCTTCGAATGGGCGCAAGCGGCAGAAGCCGAGCATTTCAAGCTCTTTAAAGCGGCGGCGGTCAATCTCGGTCAGGTGACCGGCAGGCCCGAAAGCTACTATGTCTGCAAAGAAGGCGGCTACACGATGGCCAAGCTCGACCCCACCAAATGCCCCGGCGGTAAGTCGAGGAAGTGAAGTAAGGATTGTGATTCGCGTGGCCAAGTCACAGTACGCGCGCTGCTGCCGTTCGCGTGGATGGCATAGCGCGAGCCCGCCCTGAATCGACTGCGCAATAGGCGGTTCCCGCATCTTGAAGTAAAAGGCCTCTAGCGCTAGTCGAAAGGTGCGGCCGCGAAAAGTGAGCGACCGCCTGACACCAACCAGTTCACGAGCGCGCCGCCGGGGAACCTGTTGCGCGCCAGCGAGCCAACCGCGTGGCCAGTTTCCAAAATCGCCACCGTCGATTCGCCGCCGGCTTCGGCGAGGTAGGGTCGATGCGTTTCCAGGTAGAGCCGCTTATGGCACTGCATTCCCGCCATAAAGCGTGATTTTGAGAGAGCCGATGACGCGGCGCGGGCGTTCATGGTGAGGGATTTACTCCGGCGCTTACACGAGACTGTTTAACCTATGCTAAATCCCTGCACCCGTTCCTTCCGCTTAACCCAGACGAATCCATCGCCCTTGGAGATGAGCGCAACATCGATTGGGCCTCCAACGGTTTCCCGTTTTCCGGCCGACATTTTCGCGACGAAGATAGTTATGCTCACTAGGGCCTCCGCCAAGCCCGCCAGTTCCTGGCGCGGTAGTCCGCCAACTGCATTTATCAATGACTCGGTGTAGTTCTCTTGTATCTCGCGGTTCAGAGCATCATTGAACGTCTTTTCGAATCTGCTTCGGTTTTTGCCGGGGGCCTTGCCCTTGCCATTCGTTTTTTTGAAGAAAGAGGCCTCTGCTATCTCCAGCAGCTTTGCTCTCAGCTCAGGCCAGATGCCGCCATAAAACATGTCGATGACCTCGCGTTGGGCCATCGGTACGACGACTGAGTCCGTATCGTGGTCGACTCGCGCTTCGTCGATCTTGGCGAATCGTAACTTTCCAGCGACAAGCGTGCCCACTCGGTACTGAAACAAGGCTGGCAAAGCCTCCGCTTCGCCCATGCCGGCGAACACAACCGTGGATGAACTCTTATCAAAGATGTTTCTCGTGAACATCAGCTTGACGGAATCACGCAGACGCTGACTGATTTCCTTGGGTACCTTGAACGCGCCAAACATTCCCGCTTCAATCTCGTTCAATTCGGCGGAGTACTCCTCCAGTATTCGGTCGCCGTAACCGTCGCCCAGATCTTCGAGCATCTGGTACTTTGCTCGCGTGTCGTCGCTATCTCTCTCAATCAATTCAGCAAGCACGGCCGAAGCGCGCTTTCTATCGTCAGGCTTTTTTTCGAGGTGATCGTTTAGCGGTTCCAGATGAAACTGAAACCAGTATGATCCGACCGATTGCTTGAAGAATCGCCGCTGAACCGGTTCCGGGAACAGCGCTTGCGAGCCCTCAACGAACCGCAGGAAGTCCTGGGCGTATTGCTCGAGACGATCGAATTGGCGCTGGCCGAGCTTTTGCGCATAGAGCTTCACGACCGTTTCCCAGGGAACGCCCATGACGTCCGCCCCGCCATAAGTCATGATGCCTACCGGCACGGACGATGCGGCGCCGCTAGCGGCGTATGACACTGGGAACAGTTTCTCGGCTGTAAGGTAAACCTTGTCCCCATCGCCTAGGGTGACGGCACTGTCCGCTGCCAGCGCGACACCACGCTTGTTCATCACGGCGACCTCACAAGTCACAATTGGCCTCCTTCCGGAGCTCTGAGGCGTCCACCACCGGTCAACGCTTCCTTCGCTCCTATCGCTTGCATCATACAGCCGCCATGTGTCAACCGTTGACAAGGGAGAGTGAGATAGAAGAAACCACATGGCCACACGGCAAGGGCGACGGCCCACCTATCCCGCCGCATTACGTCTCGCGCGCATCGCGCTCGAGTTGGGCTCACGTCCCTACGGTTGGAGCTTCGAGGCGATGCAGAGGGAACTCAACATCACGGAACGGACGCTGCTCCGCTACGTGAGCGCGTGCCGGGACGGACTTCGCGACTGGACCGGCCGTCCGATGCTTGAGGTCGTCCAGCGCGGCTCGCGCCGATGGCTTCGGCTGTGTTCCGCCGCGCGCTCGAACGATTCAAATCCGTACCGCGCGGCCTCGCTCTACTTCACCCTGACGCTACTACAGTTCCTCGAAGGCACCGTGATGAAGGAGAGCGTCGAGGATCTCTGGGATCGAAGCTTCAGGAATCTGCCTGCGCACGAGCAGGAGCGCCTAAAAGACTTCGACCGCAAGTTCTTCGCGGTCCCATACGCTCCCAAGGACTATCACGACTACGACTCCCAGCTCGATGTGATTCTGCGCGCTTTGATCGGACAGAACGTCCTCCGCGTCGATTACGCGGGGCTTACCGGCCAAGGGAAGGAGCACGACTTCGAACCGTACACGCTGGTGGCCTATCGTGGCGGCCTTTATGTCCTCGGGCTCAGCCGCAGACATCGGAGCATCATCTACCTAGCTGTCGAGCGGATTCGGAAGGTCGACTTCCTTCTTGATCGCGACGGCAATCGGCTCCGGTTCACCTATCCCAAGGGCTACCATCCGGCAAAGCATCTTGATGGGACCTTTGGACTGCTTGACGGCCCCGAGACTGAGGTCGAGCTGTTACTTCTTGCCGACACCGAGGCGTACCTGCGGCCACGGATGATCCATCCTACACAGAAAGTCTATCGGCGCCGCGACGGAAAGACCGTTCTGACGATGCGGGTGCGCGGGACGACCGAGCTGCGGAACTTCATTCTGAGCCTGGGCCCATGGGTGAAAGTCCTCAAACCGCCGGCTCTACGGAAGGAAATCGCCGAGTTGACCGATCGCACGGCTTCTCTTTACCGGAGCAGCTCTGGTTGACGAGGGGTATCGCAAAATCCCCGGGATCCGTTCCGTTGGGTCGAACGCTGTGCTGCTGATTGAATGTTTAGGCCGCTCAAGGTGGCCCATCGGCACTAGCGGCGCGGCGCCGAAGCGCCCAGGCGCCTTGTAGGGGCACGTCCCTGCGGTAGGTTTCCATCGCGTTAAAGGTAAAGAATTCTGATCACGGCGAGCTCTTCACCGGCAAGAGACGACCGAATCGAGCTGCGGGCGACCCGCGAAGAGAAGCGCCTTATCGCGGACGCTGCTGCCAGAGAGCAACTCGACGTGACGCGCTTGATCATGCGAAACGTTCTTCCGGTCGCGCGAGAGGTCGTACGGCGCTGCGAGCGAATTGTCCTGTCGGAGCGCGACGATTGCTCCGAGTAGGCCGCTTTTACCCCCATTTGTGACAGCCGCTGCCAAATCCGAGCCAAACCTGACTGAGCCAAAGCGCGCTGGCTGCGTGCGGCCCATTCGTGCTTATGTCGCAGGTATGGTTAAGCGGGCGGTGCCGTTCTTCGTGCTCACTACCGTCGCCACAGTACGCGCGCTGCTGCCGTTCGCGTGGATGGCATAGCGCGAGCCCGCCCTGAATCAACTGCGCAATAGGCGGTTCCCGCATCTTGAAGTAAAAGGCCTCCAGCGCCAGTCGAACTCGTTCGCATTCGCGAACGACTAGTTGAACGGCGGCGGTTCTAGCCCGTTAACGCAGCTCGTGTCCGGAGAGGTGGGATTGTCGAGAAAAGACTGGAACACGGTCTGGGCGCAGGCGGACTGCGCCGTGACGAGATGGCCTATGCCCGGAATGATGATGGTGGTCGAGTTGGACAGACTGTTAGCAACGTAGGTCGCCCACATTGGCGAGGTCTTGGCGTCGAAAGTGCCGGCAATCACCAGCGTCGGGATGTTGCTTTTGGTGACATCTCTGATGGAGTCGGACGCCGTGGGAACGTCCCAGACCGCGCAATCTTCGGTTATGAACGGCAATTGCGGCGCCTGCGAAAGAACCGAGTTCGGATAGTCAGGGAACGCGATCAGACCCTTTGCCAATATGTCTGATTGCGGTTCGAACGGGATCCATTCGCTGCAGAACACTCCATAAGTCAAGCCGTATCGGCTTGTGGCGATTCTCCGGCACAATCAATTGTCCGCATTTCGCATTGGCGAAGGCTGGAGACGAAGCCACGCGCGAGGGGCAGGGGCCGGGCTCCAATCTGGCCGAGGCGACTCCCGGCGATGAACTGCCACCTGAAGATCCTCCGCATGCCGCGAGTGCCGACGCAAGAATAGCTGCGAGCGGGACGATGCGCATCGTCAGCGCCACTCGCCAGGAACTACTCATCGTCGCCTTGGATTGGTCGCGCTTAGAACGGTTTGTGGAAGTAGCCCGGATCATTCTGTTCCAGTTCCAACTCCAGTTGATCCGGCGCCGATGGGGTGGCGCTGGTGTTGAACGGATACGGGGTCAGCGATGCGACGCAACTGGTGTCCGGCGCCGCCGGGTTGGCAAAAAACGACGCCACCACGCTCTGCGCGCATGGTTTTGCGGGCGAGCCGTCCGGCAGTCCGATCGCGAACAACGCGCCGTGCCCAAGGCCGGGGAAAACTGTCGCAATCGAGTTCTGCAGCGTACCGGCCACGTAGATCGCCCATTGCGGCGCCGTCTTGCCATCGAAACTACTGGCCATGACCAAGGTCGGAATACTGCTCACCGTGACCTGGCGCACAGATCCGGACGCGGCCGGAACGTTCCAGACGGCGCAATCTTCGTTCATGAAAGGAAGACCGGGAGCCAGCGACAGGACCGATTGCGGATAGGTTGGAAAAGCCAAAAGCCCTTGCGTAAGGATTTGAGATTGCGGCTCAAAGGGCACCCACTCGCTACAGATCACGCCATACATGAGGCCGTAGCCTGAGGCACCGAATCCCGCCGGGTTCGCGGCAAACGCGCGTGACTGGGCGATTTACGTCGGGGTGCCGTTCACCAATTGCTGGATCGCCAACGGGATATCGGGAATCTCGACGGCGGGATCGGGGAAGCTTCCCAGCCAATTGATCAGTGCTCCTCCGTCGATCACCACGTCCACGTCGCCGAAGTCCTCATGGACCGTGAGTGTTGCGGGCTTGGCCTCCAGTTGCTGGACCTGCGAGGCGACGACCTGGCTCAGATCACCGTACGTGCTCGCGCAAGCGGGCTGACTGGAACAGGCGCGAAAGATATTGTTGATAGCTTCGTTGTAGTTGGTCCAGGTCCATCCCAAGCTTGCGGCGCTCGGCGGTACGATCGCATCAATGATCACGCTACGGATGCCCTGCGGATAATCGCGCATCTCGAAGAGCGCGAGATCGGTACCGTAGGACAATCCGTAGATGTTCCATGCCGTGATGTGCAGCGCGTTGCGCAGGTCTGCGAAGTCGGCCTCATTCTCGGTAGTGTTGAAGTTAGCGAGATTGACGCCCTGGGCTACGAGACGATCATGGCACGCTTTGACTGCCGCCACGTGTGCGGTTCCGGTGGCCGGTGAGTCATAGGGCATCCCAACTGCCTTTGCGTAGAACTGGTCAATTTCGGGGCAGGTCAGCAGCGGAACTGTATCCACAACTCCGCGCTGATTCATGATGATCACGTCGCGGTTTTTGTTAAGCCCCAGGCTGGTGAGAATCTCTGCCTGAGAGAGCGCGTTTTGTCCCGGGCCGCCCGCCATATAGACGATGGGATCTGGCTGCGCCGGCTGGGCCTGCGAGGGAATTATCGCGACCGGCAGTTGAACTTGGCCCTCTTTCGGGTTGCTGCGATTCTGGGGAGCCGTAAGCGTCCCGCAGCTCGCGTTTAATTTCGCCAATTCTTGTGCCTGGTCAGCAGGACATGGTCCTGGTTTGAATGTAGCTGACGTTCCGGCGCCCCCAGAGGAACCACTGGAGGAGTTCGAGCCGCAGGCGACGCATCCGATCGTCAAAAGGACCGCGAAGACTCCCCATGTCAGTTTTCTAAAACCTGCCACCACTCACCATCCTTTTCTCCAAATGAGGAATTATCACGCTTAAATTAGCTGATTCATAGAATGTAAAGCCAAACATAATAACGGTAGCTTTCGTCGACAGTCAAGAGCAGCCTTGCGCTAAATTAGCAGGATGTGAATGCGTCAGCGCGTAAGAACGGCGAAAGCGGTCGGGGAGCCTTGCCGCTGACGTGAAATCTCCGCACAGGGGCAAAGAGTGCACAGGTGTCCAGCCGCCCTCGTTTGGCTTTCGCTGGAGATTTCGCGACAGATGGTGCGATGGATCCCGGTGGTAGAGGATGGATATCGCGCTAGAAAACTGATCCAAATCGCGCCGAAAAAGTGATCCACCCCGGGCTAGACTCCGGAAGGACGCACGCGAAAGGCGGGCGGAGCCGGAGGACGAGGGATGCTGGGGATGGATCAGGTGCATGTCATACGACACAAGGTACTGATCGAGGGCCAGAGTATCCGGCGGGTGGCGCGGGAGATGGGATTAAGCCGCGTCACGGTGCGGAAGTATCTGGAAAGCGCGGAGCCGGCGGCGCGGGGTTATAAACCGCGGGCCCGGCCGATATGGGAGCGGGTGCGGCCGCGCCTGGAAGAGCTGCTGACGGAATGGGAACCACGCACCACGGCCAAGCAGCGGCTAACGGGGGTGCGGCTGCATCGCGCGTTGCGGGAAGAGGGATACCAGGTCGGCCTGACCATGATTCTTGAGTACCTGCGCGAGCGCCGCCGGCAGCGGGCGGAAGTTTATGTGCCGCTGGTTCATCATCCGGGCGAAGCGCAGGTCGATTTTTTCGAGGTGGTGGTGGAGATCGGGGGCGAGCGGCGCAAGGCGTGGAAGTTCCTTTTGCGGCTGATGTATTCGGGGCGCGAGTTCGCCTGGCTATACGAACGGTGCGACCAGCTCGCCTTTCTGGACGGCCACGTGCGGGCGTTTGCCTATCTGGAGGGCGTGGTGCGCCGCGGCGTGTATGACAATCTTACGGCGGCGGTGCGCAAGATCGTCGGTGCCCGGCGCGAACTCACCGGCCGGTTCCTGGCGTTGGTGAGTCATTATCTGTTCGAACCCGACTTCGCCCGCATCGGAGAGGGACACGACAAAGGGGGCGTGGAAAGCCGCGGCAAGGCCATCCGGCTTGCGCATCTCACGCCGATTCCCCGGGGCGAGAACCTGGAGGCGATCTCGCGCCAGTTGCTGGCAGATCTGGAGGCGGCCTTCGCCGTACGGCGGCGCGATGCGGCGGGGAAGCTTGCCAGCGAACTGTGGGCGGAAGAACGCACGCAGCTGTTGGCGCTTCCAGCGACGGGCTTCGAGGTGCGCAAGGCGGTCCCGGTCGAGATCAGCTCGAGCTCGATGGTCCGGATCGAAGGCGCCTGGTACTCGGTGCCGTCGCGCTGGGCGCGACTTGACGCCACCGCGTACATCGGAGCCGACGACGTCCGCATCACCTGCCTGGGCGAAAGTGTGACCCATCCACGGGCGCGGTTTGGGACTCGCCAGGTCCGCTATCGCCATTACCTTGCCGAACTGGCGCGCAAGCCGCACGCGGTGCGCCAGGTCGCGCCGGAATTGATCGCGGAGTTGGGCCCGCCCTGGGGCGGGCTGTGGGAACTGCTGCGCGGGGCGCACGGGGAACTGGAGGCGGCGCGAGTGCTGGCCCGGCTGTTGGGTGCGGTCTGTGAACACGGCGAAGAGCGCGTGCGTCTGGCGCTGGAAGCGGCGGTAAATCAGCACCGCGTCGAGGTCTCGGAGCTGTCCGCTTCCCAACCGGTGAGCGAGAACGTCACGGTGCCCGATGCCCTCGCTTCCTACGTGGTCGAAGCCGGCCGTGCTTCTGACTACGACCATCTGCTGTTCGCCGACGGAGGCGCCCATGAGTAACGCAGCAGCGGAGGCAGTCATTCGGGAGTACTGCCGTGAACTCAAGCTGGCGGCGGTGGTGCGCGACTATCCCGGACTGTGCCGGCGCGCCCGCGACGGCGGCTGGCCCTACGAAGACCTGCTGCGCGAACTGCTCGAGGCCGAGATCACTAACCGGCATCAGAGCACCGCGCGCCGCTTGCTACGTGAAGCGCGCTTTCCCGACATAAAGACGCTCGACCAACTCGATTGGGCCGCGCTCAAGGGCGTGTCGCGGCCCAAGATCCTGGAGCTGGCCAGTTGCGAGTTCATCGGGCGTGCCGAGGCGGTGATTTTGGCGGGTCCGATCGGCAGTGGAAAGACGCATCTTGCGATAGCACTGGGAGTGGAGGCCACCCGCCGGCGCTTGCGGGTACTGTTCGCCCGCGCGGCCGACCTGGTGCAGAGCCTGCTTGAGGCGCGCGACGAGCGGCGGCTAACCGCACTGCAGCAGCGGTATCAGAAAGTCGCGCTGTTGGTGGTGGACGAGCTGGGCTTCGTTCCGTTCGACCGCGCCGGTGGTGAGCTGCTGTTTAATCTGTTGGCCCAGCGCTACCAACGCCGCGCCACCATCATCACCACCAACTTGGCGTTCTCCGAGTGGGTCAAGGTCTTTGGCGATGAAAAGCTGACCACCGCTCTGCTCGACCGCCTCACCCACGGTGCTCACATTCTCACCACCCGTGGCGATTCCTATCGCAGCCGTAAACCGAAAAACGATGACGACCAAAGCGATCAGAACTGAGCACCAACGGCGGTGGTCAACTCGAACCGAGGTGTCAAGCCCCGGCCCCGTGGTGACTTCGAAGATCTCGACGGTGCAGCGAGGGGGCTGCCGCCCCCTCGCTCACCCCCGCCAGAACAAGTACCAAGGTGCCGCGATTGACGGTCGAAACTCAGCCCAGGGTGGATCACTTTTTCAGCGGTAGACTGGATCACTTTTTGAGCGTTGCAAACAACGGCATTCGCTATATCGGCAGCACGGGCAAGTACCGTCACAAGATCACCTCCAGTATCACGGTGCCTTACGTTGGGGGCACGGATATCGGGAATAATAACTGAAGGTGATGCTACGCCCCTTGTCAGGGACCTAGGCCGGGCATTCTCCCTGGTGGGCAAGGCCCACGCATCCAGACCGGTCTTGCTGTCGAGCCGGAATCCGGTGCCGGACGAATATCCGCCTGGAGTTTGCGGACTTTGCCAAACCGCCGGTGAGGCAATGTTCCAGGCATTTCGAAAAGTCTTGTTATTCCGGTCGTTTTTCGGGATTGGAGTGCCCCGGCCGGGAGTCGAACCCGGACCGAAGAGACGAACCAAGCAAAACCAAAACCACCAAAAGAAACACAATGATTTCAAGCTCTTTCGACCGTCGGTTTTGCCGCAGTTCGTTCACTTTCGCCCCCTTTTTCGGCCAAGTCTGCCCAAGTTCTGCCCAAAGATTTTCGAGGCAGCTTGAACCTCCAGGCGAACATATCTTACGCTTTCGTAGGACAAAAATACGTAAAGTCATGCAGATTTCAGCCGAGATTTCCCAGGGCACCAAGCAGTTGCTCGAACGGTATTCGCTAGTCAAGAAACAGTTCCTGATCCAGAGCGCGGTCCCTCATCACATTCAGGCCCTGGGGGAGCTTCCGACCGGCGTTATCATTCCGCCGCGTCTCGTTGTGAGTGCAGCTATTGGCCGTAGGATCGCGTAATTGGTGAACAAGAAGCAAAAGCCAATAAGCGAGCTCGTGGAGCTGATGCGCGGTGGCGATTGAGGTTCGCCTCCTCGGAGAAACGACGACCGGAGTTCTTTCCAGTCTGGCGATGAGCAGCTCGACCTCTTTTTTCCACCGATACGCTGGGCAGAACAGTTCCGCCATCAAATCGACACCACATACGGAGCGGTTGAGAGCGAGACAATTCGTGGACTTGCCGATGGTCTCGATTGATACCCCTCGCCGACGTATGATCGCGCCTCATGCCGTCGTCCAAGCGGCCATTTTTCGGCCACGGGCTCAATGAGCTGAGGGAGCTCTTCGCGAGCCACCAGAACGACGCATTGACCCTTGAAGGACTGTCCGACGAACTAAGTCATCGTACAAGACCTGCCGCATTAGCATTGCGTCGCGACGTTCTACAGCGGCTCCGCGAGGTGAAGGACGGGAAAGCCCCGCCCACCCAACAAGCGGTGCAGTCGGAACTGCCGCTCCCCGTTCGGCAACGACAGAAAGACTCCACCCTGGCGGCGGCTTCTGAGCCCCAGCGACGCCGTCAGCAGACTTCGTTGGACGAGCGCCTGAAGCCACCCCTCCGGCTGAAGCACATTGAACCTCTCGGTGTTGCCGGCAGACCGTCGAAGTACGTCCGCGATCCCAAAACAGATGTGACCCTCAACACGACCGCGGGCATGTCGCGTATTGCGCGATACGTCATCGCGCTTGCCGCTCTCGTTTCCGACATGCGCCGACATAGGCAGGGCACCCGGCAGATAACCCTGGAGGACGGCACTCGAATACCACTTGACCGGGGCCATATCGGCTATTCGTTTGCATTCACCGAGGATGCCGACCTTTTCGAAGACGCTCGCATCGAGTTGCGTATTGGCGCGCAGCGGATCGAAGGGCAGATAGTTTCGATCTCCAGCGGCAGAATCATCATCGCCGTCGATGAGGACATGGGTGAAACCATCACCCGCTGTATCCTGGCCATCGACAACACTGCCCTTCTGGATGTGCTCAGGGAGCGTCTTGAGAAGGCTGGCGGAGAGGGTCGCGCACTCAACACGAAATTGGCCGACAGCGTCGTATCGAACAGCGGTCAGGCGGTGTCAGTCGCGCCTCCGCCATTTAGTACAAATTTCAAAAAGGGAAACGAGAGCCAGAAGCGGGCGGTTGACCTCGCGCTTGCCAACGAAGTGACTTACTTGTGGGGTCCGCCGGGAACCGGCAAGACCTTCACGCTCAGCATCCTGATCAAAGAACTGTTCGACCGCAACAAGCGCGTGCTCATCTGCTCGAACACCAATCAGGCGGTGGATCAGGTTTTGCTCGCCCTTTGCAAAGAGCTCGGCACGAGCCATCCAGCGATGGAGGAAGGGCGGATCGTTCGGCTCGGGCGGATCGTTCATGAGGGACTCAGTCGCGAATACGCCGAATACGTGACGCTCGACGGCATCGTCGAACGACGCTCGCGAGATCTTCAAGAGCGTAAGACAGTGCTGGAGGCTATTCTTGCGGACATCGCACGTCGGGTGGCAACGGCCGAAGCAATGCTGACCCGATTCGCTGAGCTCGATAGCTTGCGTGATGCGATTACGGATTCCACTCGGGAACTGGTGCAGCTTAGAAACGACGGAGAGGCTGCCGTTCAGAAACGAGACGCCGCCAAGCGGCGCCTTAGTAACTTAGATAGAGAATTTGAAAAAACCAGGACAGCCGGCGCGTTGCGGCGCATGTTCATGCGCTCCGAGAAAAGAATCGCGGCGGATGCAGAGAACACGCGGGCAGCGATAACTAGCGCCCACGCCGATGCCGAGCGGCTGTTCGACCGTCTCGGGGGCTCCAAAGAGAAAGTACATGGACTGGTCCTGAAGCGGGACGAGTTGGCCCGGAGCCTCGGCACCGCTGATCGAGCTGCGCTTCGAAAACAGATGGAAGGTTTCGCGTCGGAGCGCCAGCCCCAGTTAGACGAATTGGCCAGCATCAACAAAGCGCTTGCAGACATTGAGGCTGCGGTGATGCGGGATGCTGCCGTGATTGGAGCAACGGTTACAAAGGTTTATCTCTCCGGGAAGAATCTCCCCGCGTTTGACGTTGTTGTAGTAGACGAGGCATCGATGGTGATTCTGCCAGCCCTATATTTTGCCATCGGGCTCGCGCGTGAGAAGGTCGTTGTCTCGGGCGATTTTCGTCAGCTTCCGCCGATCGTTCAGACCGAGCAAAAGGCGATCCTAGACGAGATAGGCATCGACGTTTTTCACGCGGCAGGCGTTGTCGAAGCGGGTGACCGCGGCGGGGGCGAGACGCGTCTAGTGATGCTTGAAGAGCAGTTTAGGATGCACAGGGCGATCTGCGGCCTGATTTCGGGCTTCATGTACGACGGGAAGCTTCGCACCTCCGCCTCTGTGGAAGACCGCCCGAGGAAGGTGCGTGACCCTTTGTCCGGCGAACTGACGATCATCGACACATCGTCCCTCTGGCCGTTTGAGACGCAGACCGCCTCCTTTTCTCGCTACAATCTTGTCCACGCTCTCATCGTACGGAGCCTGGCTCGGCAGCTTCATGAAGCGGGCCACATAAAGGCCGATGGAGAGCTTGGCATCTGCACGCCTTATGCGGCGCAAGCGAAACTTATCCACCGGCTCATCGAAGATGAGAATGATCTGAAACAAGTTGTAGATGTAGGGACAGTCCACCGGTACCAAGGCGACGAGAAGACGGCGATCATCCTCGATATTCCCGAAAGCGTCGGCGGTGGTCGATTCATCGGAAGGTTCTTACAGGGTGATCATCGGGACGACGACGGTGCCAAGCTATTGAACGTCGCCGTGACCCGCGCAAGGGAGAACCTGGTCATCGTCGCGAACCTGACCTATCTCGATGATAAGCTGCCTAGCGGTGCTCTTCTGCGCGATATACTGTTCCAGATTCAGACCAGCGGTCGGGTTCTGGATGCGAGAGAAATCCTCTCGCTACAGCCGGCGGACCTTCGCGGTTTAGGGCGACCTGTCGACATCGATCTCGAAGCTCAGCGGACAGGCCTGTTCAAACAGAAGGATTTCGAAACCGTATTCGGCACGGATGTCGGCGACGCGAAGGCATCCGTGGTCATCTTCTCAGGCTTCGTCACGCCCGAGCGAGTTGGGAGCTATGGTGACCTGTTTCGACAGAAGATCCTCGATGGGGTGAAAATTCGATGCGTGACACGCCCACCCCAGTACAATGGCTCAATCCCAACCGAGCGCGGTAAGGAGGCGTTGGATGCGCTTGAAGGTATCGGCGTCGTCGTCGACGGCCGCCGGGACATACATCAGAAGATCGCAATCGTGGACGGTCGGGTTGTGTGGTTCGGATCTCTCAATCCCCTCTCTCACACGGCAAGAACGGACGAGATCATGATGCGTGTACTCGCGCCAGGATTCGCGTCCGAACTCGCTCGACAGGTAGCGATCGGTGCAGTCAAACATCACGCCACCGAGGAAAGTACATTAGCCCGGGCGGAAAACCCGCGATGCGGCAAGTGTGGCGGCAGAACCTATTACTTTTGGAGCAACCGCCTTCAAAGGCCGTTCTTCGCCTGTGAATCCGGCTGCGACTGGGTGCAAGAGGCGACTGGTACAGCTACGGGGCGACAACCGCAGCAGCCGACCGATAGCCTTCCGGACGACGGTCCATCCTGTCCGAAATGTGGCCAACCGACCCGACGACGGAGAGGTCGATACGGATCGTTTTATGGATGTACTCGCTATCCTGAGTGTGACGGCAAAATCAACGCCCGGCGGGGGTTACTGATCTGCTGAACCGAGCTCTAACGAAGCAAGTAGCTCTTCAACCTCGGAGCCGACGGGTTTCTTTGAATGGTTGCTCATTCGCACAGCGAGGCCGGATCACGTTGTCGATGCTGCCGGCGCCGGCGCCCCTAATGCCTTGGCCGGCCTCGAAACGCAGGGACCAACTTGATGAATCTGATGCTGGAGTGCGGCATTGGAGGCTACCTATGCTACCTATTCGACTGTGGTCGCACTCGTCAAATTGAAGCTAGCTTGCTATCATGACCCTTCCGCACGAGCCTTCCCATCCCCACCGCCGCCCAAGCGAAAGGGCGAAACTCTTCGACGACTCGGAAAACCTGACTTTACAGGCACGTATGGATCAGCGAGTGCCCCGGCCGGGAGTCGAACCCGGACTTGAGGTTCCGGAGACCTCCGTGATGTCCTTTTCACTACCGGGGCGAAACTGACGGAACTATTCTAACTACCGGAGCGCTGGGCGCTTAACAAGCCGCCGACGCCACTTTTGAGCACGCTGCCGATAGCAGTCGGGGCGAGGCGTCAGCCCAAAGCACATTAAAGACGATCTGCCGGTAAAGCTGTAACCCCGGGGTCATTGGCGCGTTTGGCGGGGCGGTAGTATAAAAGAACCATGGGCCCGAACCGAGCGCGAGCTTAAAATGCCGGAGCCGCGCAGCGTTCAACCCGATGGCGCCAGATGGCGATAGCCAAGCTCAGCCTGGAGCATCATGCGCGGGTGCTCTCAATCGTGCGCGCGCTCAAGCAGCGCGAGGGCGCCCTTTTGCCGATCCTGCATCGAGTACAGGCGGAGTTCGGTTTCATCCCGCCGGGCGCGGTGGCGCCGATCGCCGAGGAGCTCAACCTCACCCGTGCCGAGGTCCACGGCGTAATCAGCTTCTATCACGATTTTCGCTCCACTCCCCCGGGTCGCGTAGTGGTTCAGCTCTGCCGCGCGGAGTCCTGCCAGGCCCTGGGCGCCCAGGCGCTGGCGCAGCGGGCTCGGACGCGGCTGGGAATCGACTTCAATCAGACTTGCGCCGACGGCAGTGCCACTTTGCTGCCCGTCTACTGCTTGGGCAATTGCGCCTGCTCGCCCGCGATAACTATCGACGGCCAGCTTTTTGGTCGCCTTACTCCCGAGCGCCTGGATGAAATCCTCGACGCTCACGGCTTGGGGGCGCCGGCTCGATGAGCATCCGCGTCTACCTTCCCCGCGATAGCGGCGCGCTCTCGGTGGGGGCCGAGGTCGTGGCCCGCGCCCTGCGCGCCGAGGCCTCGCGGCACGGCACGGCGCTGGAGTTGATTCGCACGGGCTCGCGCGGCCTGTACTGGCTGGAGCCGCTGCTGGAGACCGACAGCGCGCAGGGCCGAATCGGCTACGGTCCGGTTGCCCCGGGCAACGTACCGGGGCTGTTCGCGGCGTTGCTGGCCGGCGGCGACCATCCGCTGCGCCTGGGGCCAATCGCCCAGATTCCTTACCTGGCGCGCCAGGAACGGCTGACCTTCAGCCGGGTCGGCGTAATCGATCCGGTCTCCCTGGACGATTATCTCGCCCACGGCGGCTATCGCGGTCTGCGGCGCGCGCTGGAGTTGAGCGCCGATCAGATCGTCGCCGAGGTGACCGATTCGGGACTGCGCGGGCGCGGCGGCGCCGGCTTTCCCTGCGGGATCAAGTGGCGCACCGCGCTGGGCGCGCCCGGCGCGCGCAAATACGTGGTCTGCAATGCCGACGAGGGCGACTCGGGCACCTTTGCGGATCGGATGCTGATGGAGGGCGACCCGCTCAGCCTGATCGAGGGCATGACGATCGCCGGCCTGGCGATCGGCGCCGCCCAGGGTTACATCTACCTGCGCTCGGAATATCCGCATGCCGCGGCTACCCTGGAGCAGGCGCTGGCGGCGGCGCGCGCCGGCGGCTATCTGGGCCAGGATTTGATGGGCAGCGGCCGGCACTTCGATCTCGAGTTGCGAGTGGGAGCCGGATCGTACATCTGCGGCGAGGAAACGGCGCTGTTGGAGAGCTTGGAGGGCAAGCGCGGGATGGTGCGCTACAAGCCGCCGCTGCCCGCCATCAGCGGCCTCTTCGGCCAACCCACCGCGATCAACAACGTGCTGACGCTGGCCAGCGTGCCGCTGATTATCGAACGTGGTGGAAAGTTCTACCAGGAGTATGGCAGCGGCCGCTCGCGCGGCACTCAGCCCATCCAACTGGCGGGCAACGTCAAGCATCCGGGCCTGATCGAGAAGGCCTTCGGTATCAGCCTGCGGGAGATCGTTTACGATTTCGGCGGCGGCACCGCCAGCGGCCGGCCGCTGCGCGCGGTCCAGGTCGGCGGACCCCTGGGCGCCTATCTGCCCGAGGCGTTGCTGGATACGGCGCTGGATTACGAGGCGCTCGCCGAGGCCGGCGGTTTGCTCGGCCACGGCGGAATCGTGGTCTTTGATGACACCGTCGACATGGCCGCGATGGCGCGTTACGCGATGGAATTTTGCGCCGTCGAGTCATGCGGCAAATGCACCCCTTGCCGGATCGGTTCCACTCGCGGGGTGGAAATTCTCGACGCGATTATCGCCGGCCGTCGCCCCGATCAGTTCGCGCTGCTCGAGGATCTGTGCGCAACGATGGAAGCGGCGTCGCTGTGCGCGCTGGGCGGTCTGACGCCGCTGCCGGTGCGTAGCGCGATTCGCCATTTCCCCGCCGATTTCGGACTTTCGGCGCGCGACCCGGCATAACTGACAGGAGTATCACCGTGTTAGCGATCAACGACCAGGACTTGGGCACTCCGGCGGTTGCCGGCAGCGCGCAGCTCACGCTGGAGATCGACGGCCGGCCGGTCACGGTGGCGGCAGGAACTTCACTGCTGCGCGCGGCAGGGATAGCCGGAGTCGCGGTACCCAAGCTCTGCGCGACCGATTCGCTGGATCCCTTCGGCTCCTGCCGCCTGTGCCTGGTGGAAATCGAAGGACGCAAAGGCTTCCCCGCCTCCTGCACCACGCCGGCGGAGGCCGGGATGAAGGTGCGTACGCAAAGCGCGAAGCTGGCCCAGTTGCGCCGTAACGTGATGGAACTCTACGTCTCGGACCATCCGCTGGATTGCCAAGATTGCCCCGCGCATGGCAATTGCGAGTTCGAGGACATGGCGGCGATGGTCGGGGTTAGCGACACCCGCTACGGCTTCAGCGGCGCCAACCATCAGCAGGCCGCGCATGACGAATCCAATCCCTATTTCAGCTTCGACCCGACAAAATGTATTGTCTGCTCGCGATGCGTGCGGGCGTGCGAAGAGGTGCAAGGTACCTTCGCCCTGACGATCGACGGCCGCGGCTTCGCCTCGATGGTCTCGCCCGGACAGCGCGAAAGCTTCATGGATTCCGAGTGCGTGTCGTGCGGGGCCTGCGTGCAGGCCTGCCCGACCACCAGCCTGAGCGAAAAATCGCTGATTCAAATCGGACAGCCCGATCGCGTCGTCGTCACCACCTGCGGATACTGCGGGGTGGGATGCTCGTTCAAGGCCGAGATGCGCGGGAGCGAGATCGCGCGGATGGTGCCCAACAAGGATGGCCAGCCCAACCAAGGCCATTCCTGCGTCAAGGGACGCTTTGCCTGGGGCTACGCCACCCATCCCGATCGCGTGCGCACGCCGTTGATTCGCGAGCGGATCGACCAGCCCTGGCGCGAGGCGAGCTGGGAGGAAGCGATCGGTTATGCGGCGCAAGGCTTTCGCCGCCTGCAGGAGCGCCATGGCCGCGGCGCGGTGGGTGGCATCACCTCCTCGCGATGCACCAACGAAGAGGCCTACCTGGTCCAGAAGCTGGTGCGCGCGGCCTTTCACAACAACAACGTCGATACCTGCGCCCGGGTCTGCCATTCGCCCACCGGCTACGGTCTCAAGACCGCCTTTGGGACGTCGGCCGGGACCCAGGATTTCGCCTCGGTGATGAAGGCCGACGTGATCATGGTGATCGGCGCCAACCCCACCGACGCCCATCCCGTGTTCGCCTCCCAAATGAAGCGCCGGCTGCGCCAGGGCGCGCGTCTGATCGTGGCCGATCCGCGCCGGATCGATCTGGTCAAGACGCCGCATGTGCAGGCGGATTTCCATCTGCAACTGCGCCCGGGCACCAACGTCGCGCTGATCAATGCCTTGGCCCACGTCGTGGTGGATGAGGATCTGCTCGATCGCGAATTCATCCGCGCGCGCTGCGAGCCGGACGCTTTCAACCTGTGGCGGGAATTCGTCGCTCGCCCGGAGAACTCGCCCGAGGCCACCGAAGCGATAAGCGGAGTGCCCGCGGCCCAGGTTCGCGCGGCCGCTCGGCTTTACGCCGGCGTGCCCAACGCGACCATCTACTACGGTCTAGGGGTCACCGAGCACAGCCAAGGCACCACGATGGTTTTGGGGATGGCCAACCTGGCGATGGCCACCGGCAACCTGGGGCGCGAGGGGGTGGGGGTAAATCCGCTGCGCGGACAGAACAACGTGCAGGGCTCGTGCGATGTCGGCTCCTTCCCGCACGAACTGACCGGCTATCGCCATATCTCGGATCCGGTGCTGCGGGTCAGCTTCGAAGAAGAATGGGGCACCCATCTGGACCCCGAGCCTGGCCTGCGTATCCCCAACATGTTCGACGCCGCCCTGGACGGTAGCTTCAAGGGAATTTACATCCAGGGCGAAGATATCGCCCAGTCCGATCCCGACAGCGAGCATGTCACGGCGGCCCTGCGCGCGATGGAATTGGTCGTGGTGCAGGATCTTTTCCTCAACGAGACCGCCAAGTATGCCCACGTCTTTCTTCCCGGTTCCTCGTTCTTGGAAAAAGAGGGCACCTTCATCAACGCCGAGCGCCGGATCTCGCGCGTGCGCAAGGCGGTCGAGCCGTTGGCCGGCAAGCAGGATTGGGAGGTGACGGTCGAGCTGGCGCGCGCGATGGGTTACCCGATGGATTATCGCCATCCCGCGGAAGTCATGGACGAAATCGCGCGGTTGACCCCGATTTTCGCCGGCGTCAGTTACGAAAAGCTGGATCGATTGGGCAGCCTGCAATGGCCCTGCAACGAGCGGGCTCCCGCCGGCACGCCGGTGATGCACGTCGATAGCTTCGTGCGCGGCCTGGGCAAGTTCACCCTGACCGCTTTCGTGCCCACCGACGAGCGCACCGGCCCGCGCTATCCGTTGCTGCTGACCACCGGACGAATCTTGTCCCAATACAATGTCGGCACCCAGACCCGGCGCACCGCCAACCTGGTCTGGCATCGCGAAGACCTGCTGGAAATCCATCCCCACGACGCCGAACAGCGCGGGATCAATGACGGCGACTGGGTTGAAGTGCGCAGCCGCGCCGGCGCGATCGAGCTGCGTGCCGAGATTACCTCGCGCGTGGCCCCAGGCGTGGTCTACACCACTTTCCACCATCCCGAGACTCAGGCCAACGTGGTGACCACCGACAACTCCGATTGGGCCACCAATTGCCCCGAATACAAGGTCACCGCGGTGCAGGTCCGGCCGGCGCCTATCGGTCGGCGGCGGCTTGAGATAGCAGGGCAGGGCGAGCCGGTCGCGGCTAAATAGCCGGATTGAGACGCGATGAATCTTCCTCGCTTGATCAAGATGGCCAATCAGATCGGCGATTACTTCGCGGCCTATCCGAATCGGGACGAAGCGGTGAAGGAAATCGCGCACCATCTGAAAAATTTCTGGGAGCCGCGCATGCGGCGTGAAATCGTGGCTTACCTCGAGCAAACCGGTGCGCCTGAACTGAGCGATCCGGTGCGCCAGGCGGTGCGCAGCCTGCCCACGCCGCCCTCGGCGAGCCGATAGGGCCGATGCGGGCCGGGCGGCATACTCCCGAGCCGATGGCCGCGCCCACCAGCGTTGCGCATCAGGCCTTCAGATGGCGCGCCGATGGTTCGCTCATCGCCAGCCGAGAGCTGCTGGCGGCCGAGGAGCCGCTGGAAATCCGCCTGGGCGGCCGCCGCTTCACCCTCACGATGCGGACCCCGGGCCATGACCACGAGTTGACGGCCGGGTTTCTCTTCAGCGAGGGCTTTATCGCCAGCGCCGGCGAGATCGGTGAATTCCGCGCGATGCTTGGACCCAAAGGCGCGCCCGAGCCCAACGTCGTGGATGTCGTGCTCGACGTTCCCGCCGCCGGGCTGCGCGAGCGCCTGCGCCGCAACTTCGTGATCTCCTCCAGTTGCGGGGTATGCGGCAAAACCAGCATCGAAGCCCTCCAGCGTCGCGTCGTTCCCGTGACCACCGAGATATCGGTCGACGGATCGCGTCTGCTTGCGATGGTGCCGCGGATGCGTGCGGCCCAAGTAGTCTTCGAGGCCACGGGCGGCCTGCACGCCGCGGCGCTTTTCTCCCTGACGCCCGACCCTGCCTCCGATGGCTTGCCGATGCTGGCGTTGCGCGAGGATGTCGGCCGTCATAACGCGGTCGACAAGCTGATCGGTTGGGCCCTGCTCAACCAGATGGTGCCGCTTGAGAGTTGCGCTCTGATGGTGAGCGGGCGGCTCAGCTTCGAGCTGGTGCAAAAGGCCGCCGCCGCCGGCATCCCGATCGTGGCCGCAGTCTCGGCGCCCTCGGCGCTGGCGGTCCAAACCGGCCAGGCTTTGGGGCTGACCGTCGTGGGCTTCCTGCGCGAGCGCGGCTTTAACATCTACACTCGCCCCGAACGAGTCCGTAACGGCGGTGGGAGGGATGCTCGCGCCGGCGATGGCCAATCTGGTAGGATCTAGCAGCTTGGGACGAGGGTATTTGTGATTCGTCGGTTTAAATTCGAAGGCAACATTGCCGAAGAGTTGGACTGTGTACCGATGGCGGTGCGGCGCAAGCTGGATCGGGTTGGCCTCAAGATCAGCCTCAAACAGTGGCAGCAGCTTCCCCGTATCGATCGGCTTGCCATCTGTCATCTCCCGGCCAATCTGGAGGAGGAGCGCGACGTCCTGGGCCAGTTCATCCGCGAGTCCCTGGGGCGTATCGATGGGCAGCCCGGAATCCTTCCGCTGGAGGCTCAGGAGCAGGCCGAGCCGCCGCCCAATCCGCCCGAGGACCTGGTCCAGCGCGCCGAAGCCTTGGGTTTCAGCCTCAATGGCGCGGCCTGGACCCGACTCGATCCCGACGAGCGCTACGCCCTGACCAAGCTGGGCAGCGGCCAGGAGGCCAGCCACAATCTGGCCGCGGCGCTCAAGGAAATGCTAACTCCCGCGGGTTGATCTGCCGGCTGCGCGCATCGACGAGGCCCACCAGCGCCAGCGCGCGCGCCGCGGCCCGCGTCTGTTTCACTCCTCCGAGATGGCCAGGGGGCAGCCGCTCGCGGATCATTTTCCGCCGTCGGTAATGGCCGGCCGGGCTTGAAATCGCGGACGGATTACACCAAGTTAGCCACTGCCCCGGCGAGCGACCGACGGCTAAGATAAGTTATGGAATTTGGCGTACAGTTCTTTCCCGACGTTCGGCCGGAACAGAAAAGTGCTCGCGATTATTTTCGCGACATCCTGGAACTGGCCGTGCAGGCCGACCAACTGGGTTACACCCACGCCCGCATCGTCGAGCATTACTTCCATCATTACGGCGGCTACAGTCCCAATCCGATGCTGTTTCTGGCCGCCGCATCCCAGCGCACCCGTCGCCTGCGGCTGGTGACCGGCGCGGTTTTGCCGGTCTTCAACCATCCCCTCAAACTGGCGGGCGAGATCGGAATGCTCGACGCGATCAGCGACGGTCGTCTGGACGTGGGCTTCGCCCGAGCCTTCTTGCCGCACGAATTTCGCCGCTTCGGCATTTCACCCAACGAATCGATGGCGCGTTTTCGCGAGGGGCTGGAGCAGGTCGAATTGCTCCTGACCCAGGAAAACGTCACTCATCGCGGCCGGTTCCATATCATCGAAAACACCACCTCGCTGCCGCGTCCGACCCAGAAGCCGCGCCCCAAGTTTTATATCGCTGCGCTCAACACGCCCGAGACCTTCGAGCTTGCCGGACGGATGAATTACAGCGTGATGGCGATTCCGCTGACCGGCGCCAAGATGCGCGAGCTGATTGGGGTCTATCGCGAGGCCCGGCGCCAGGCCGGCCATCCGGGGCCGGGCGAAGTGATGCTGGCCTTTCACATGTTCTGCGATAGCGACGGTGCCCGCGCCCGCGAACTTGCGCGGGGGCCGCTATCTTCCTATCTGGCGACGCTGCTGGACGCCTCCTGCGACTGGATTCAGGGAGTCTCCTCGCGCGATTACCCCAACTACGACAAGATCGTCGAGGGTCTCAAGACCATAACCATGGAGCATTTGATCGAGACCTGCGCGGCTTGGATTGGATCGCCCGAGGAGATCGCCGATTCGATCGCGCGCAGCCGCGAGGAATTCGGCGCCTACGAGCACGCGTCGCTGCAGATCAACTTCAACATCATGCCGCAGCCCGAGGCTTTGGCCTCGCTGCGCCTGTTTGCGGAAAAGGTCCTGCCCCGCTTCACCTCGGTCTGATTCTCTCGGCGGTGTCGCACCGATGGCTGTACATTTCTTTGGCCTGCGCTTCGCGGTCGCGGCTGAGTTTGATCCGCTGGCGAGCGGCAACTACCTTTACCAAGTGCTTGGAAACAGATGGAGGATGCCAGCCGTCCTTATCGTCGCGCGCTGAGCGGATGAACCGTGGGAGGAGCAATGAGCAAGCAAGAAAGGCGGCCGTTGCTGGGCGCGCACATGCCGATCGCCGGCGGGGTCGGCGAGGGTTTGCGGCGCGGGCAGGAAATCGGCTGCCAATGTATCCAGATCTTCACCAAATCGGCGCGCCAATGGGCGAGCAAACCCTATAGCGAAGAAGAGATCGGCGCCTTCCGCCAAAGTCAGCTTGCCAGCACGGTGGCAATCGTAATCGCGCACGACTCCTACCTGCTCAACCTGGGCGCGCCCGACGAGCGGCTGCGCCAGCGCTCGGTCGCCGGCTTTATCGACGAACTCAACCGCTGCGAAGCCTTGGGTATTCCCAATCTGGTGGCACATCCCGGCTCTCACGTCGGCTCGGGCGAGGCCGCCGGGATCGCGGCGATCGCGCGCTCCATCGATCAGGCCCATAGCGCCTGCGCCGGCTACAAGGTCAGCGTGACCTTGGAGATTACCGCCGGCCAAGGCACCAATCTGGGCTATAATTTCACCCAGATGGGCCAGATCTTCGATTCGGTGCGGGAAAACGAACGACTGCGGCTGTGCTTCGACACCGAGCATGCTTTCGCCGCCGGCTACGACTTGCGTACCCAGGAGGGTTACGATCGCGCCTTCGCCGAGTTGGACGAGGCTATCGGTTTGGCCCGCCTGGCCGCCTTTCATCTCAACGATTCCAAGAAGCCGCTGGGATCGCGGGTCGATCGGCATGAGGCTATCGGTCAGGGTTTTCTGGGGGTCGAGACCTTCCGCCGCCTGCTCAACGATTCGCGCTTCGCCGGACTGCCGATGTGCCTGGAGACGCCCAAAGGACCCGATCTCAAGGAAGACGTGGAGGCGTTGGCGCTGCTGCGCGGCCTGTTTGCCTGATCCGTCATGAAAAAGACCATTCTGACCGGCGATCGTCCCACTGGCCGGCTCCATCTGGGCCACTTCGTGGGATCGCTCAAGAATCGCGTCCGTCTGCAACACGAGTACGACACCTTCATTCTTATCGCCGACGTGCAGGCTCTCACCGACAACTTCGAGCATCCCGAAGTCCTGGGCGACAACCTGCTCCAGGTCGCGATGGACTACCTCGCGGTGGGGCTTGATCCCGAGCAGGTCAAGATCGTGGTCCAATCGATGGTGCCGGAACTGGCCGAACTGACTATCTACTTCATGAACCTGGTGACGGTGGCGACCCTGGAGCGCAATCCCACGGTCAAAGAGGAGATCAAGCAGCGCAACTTTGTCCGCGGCGTGCCGGTGGGTTTTTGGTCTTATCCGATTTCCCAGGCCGCCGACATCACGATCTTCAAGGCTCACCTGGTGCCGGTGGGCGAGGATCAGTTGCCGATGATCGAGCAGGCGCGCGAGATCGTGCGCCGCTTCAACCATCTCTACGGCAAGGTGCTGATCGAGCCGCGTCCGATGCTGGGCGAGGTGGCCCGCCTGCCGGGCACCGACGGCGGCGCCAAGATGTCCAAGTCGCTCAACAATTGCATCTACCTGAGCGACAGCAGCCAGACCCTGCGCAAGCGGGTGATGTCGATGTACACCGATCCCACCCGGATTCATCCCACCGATCCCGGCCACGTCGAGGGCAATCCTGTCTTCACCTATCACGACGCCTTCAATCCGAATAAGGCCGAGGTCGATGAACTCAAGGCGCGCTATGTTGCCGGAACGGTGGGCGACGTCGAGGTCAAGCAGCGTCTGTTCGAGGCGCTGGACAATTTCCTCGCCCCGATTCGCGAGCGCCGGGTACACTACGAAGCCCATCCCGAGCAGGTGCGCGAGATTTTGCTGGAGGGCACGCGGCGGGGGCGCGAAGTGGCGCAGGAGACGATGCGCGAGGTGCGCGCCGCGATGAAGATCGATTACTTCGCCGCTCCGTAGCCGGCCCGCCGGCGCCGCGAAGTCGAGGATCGGCGGCCACGGGCCACTCCGAGGCTTGAAAAGATATTGGTGGCGACGGGCCGCCGTGCCCGTCGTTGCCGGCGCGAGGCGCTGCCGCCTGATCCACTGAAGAAAATGGCGAGCACGGCGGCCCGCCCCAATAAAGGGACCAAGTTGTCGTCTTACCGGAAAGCGGATTCCTGAACCTCTTTGTCTCGCTTTAATCGGGGTTCCTTAGTGGTGTCTCGTAGATTGCTTCACAGCGAGCCGCGCGGCATCCCGATGGGCCTGCGAATCCTTTACCTGTCATGTTGAGCCGGCGAGCAGCGCGAGCCGTGTCGAAACATCTCGCGCGGTCCTCCGCGTGATTACTCTCAGTACCCGCGAGGTCCGCGCCGCTAGTTCGACGGCGACCAGTTTTTTATTTAAATGGCAAAAATCCGATACTCAATCATCGCGATGAACATTGGCTAGGCCGAAACCTACCGGGAGAAAGATGGGGATGTGGAATCCTTTCGCACCGCGCTGGATAGTGTCCTGAGTCGGACATTCGGAAAAGGGACTGCCCATTCCCGTCATCCTGAGCGTCAGCGAAGGATCCGCGCGCAGCGCGGTTTTCGGGAGCCCGCTTCGAGGGGACTTCTCGCAGTCACTCAGAGTGACACGGGAGCCAGCGCCTACGCATGGAAAAAGCGGACGAGTTCTTAACCGCACTCCAATGAGGGGGTAAAACCTGCGAGCGGCAACCTCATATGACCCCGTTTGTGGCTTTCCCGCAGCGCAGGGGAAGGTTGGGATAGTGGTTTGTTGGTGAGCCTCGGCTCGGAGAAGGAGGAGCAGTGGCGACGGGCAGCCCTGCCCATCGTTGCCTGCGCTAGGCGCTGCGATCAACCGAAGAAAATGGTGGGCACGGCGGACCGCCCCGCTGAACAGGTAACATCCGGAATGGCGGGCGGCGAGAACCTGCACCCCCTCCTTAATCCTCCCTTAGGGCGAATCATCGGGGAGGAAGTTCAGCGGCGCGATCCTATCTCGCGGGCGTTATCCTTCAGCTTCTGAAAGCCCACGCGCAATGGCGAATCGCGTGGGTGAGGAAAAACGCTGCCGCGGTGTCAGGCCTCGAAGCGGTAATCGGGCGGACTTATCGGATCGACGTCGCTCCATTTCACGTTGCCCGGGATGCGATAGGCCAGCGGCCGAATCCGGCTGTGGTCGTAGCTTTCGTCCAACCATGGCACGGGCCCGCCCGCCTGATGCTCGCGCGCGGCGTTGAGCAGCATCCGCCGCACTCGGATGATCACCGAATCGCTTGAGCCCAGGTATTCGCGGCTGCGATCGAGAAAGACGCCCTGGGACTCCTGCACCACCAGATCTTCGTGCTGGACGGACCAGGTAATCCCGGTGAAATGCCCCTCCTTCATCGCCTTGCGGTCCTGATGCCACATGTTGTCGACGCTGCCGCGATTGCCGCCGAAGTCGTCCAGGTCGTTGACCGCGCCTTCCATGATTTCGGCCTTGTCCTGCTCGGTCATCGGCCGATCCGGCCGATAGTAGAGATACCACTGGCTCTGCCATTCGTCGTCGATCGGGATGCAGCAGACCATGAACTGGACGTTTTCGGGGTTGACTGGAATGAACGAATAATAGGGGAAGACGACTTCCCGCACCCGGATATACACGCTGCCGTCGCCCAGCGGACGCAGGGCGCCTTCGCGAAAGCCGTAGGGCTGCATCAGCAGTTCGAAGCGGGGCGCGGTGTTGGCCTGGCTGAAATTCAGATCGTGTTTGCCGTACGCCTTGCGCGGCCGCCAGGTAATCCAGGAGGAATGCATGATGCCGACGTGGGCGGAATCCAGTTGCCCCTCGAAACCGGCGAACCAGTTGTGATGCAAAATGGTCCGCCGCGGCATCACATGGCTTTCCGGCAGCCGGGTCATTTCGAACTCGGGAAACTTGGGCGCCGGGTCGCGCCGGCCCAGATAGACCCAGACTATCCCGCCCCCCTCGCGCACGGGATAATGCTTGACCCGCACCTTGGCCGCGAACTCGGCGCGCCGCTCGGGCGGCTCGGAGGGGACCTCGACCACCTTGCCCGAGACATCGATCTTCCAGCCGTGAAAGATACAGGTCAGCGCGTTGTCCTCGTTGCGGGCCAGCGCCAACGAGGTGCAGCGATGGGGACAGCCTTCGTCGAAGAAGCCCAGTCGGCCGTCGGTGGCCCGAAAGGCGACGAAGTTTTCTCCCAGCAAGCGCACCCGCTTGGGCGCGCCGTCGGCTTCCAGCGCGGCCGAGCGCAAGGCCGGGGTCCAATATTCGCGTAGCAACTCGCCCATCGGGGTGCCCGCGCCCACCTGGGTCAGGAGCCGGTTTTCTTCCTGGGTCAGCATCGCCAGCCCTTCCTTTCACGCACGATTTTCGCCATCTGCGGCGGACCGCTTTCCCTAAACCTACTCCGGTCAAGCCCGCTTTGGCGAGCCCATAGGCCGAACTATCGCGCCGCGATTGTGATAGAAATTGAGGCCGCGCATGAAGGCTGGGATGGATCAACGATACGCACATCTGGGGCTGGTCTCGCTCCTGGGGCGGCAGGCGGGAGCGCCCGAGGACGCGGCGGCGTCGCAGTTCGCCCAGCGCCTGCGGTTGGCCGCAACCAGAGCCGGGCAAATGGGGCTGGAGCCCGCCGCGATTCATCTGGCGGCCGAACTGGCCAGCTTCGAGCCGCAACTGGATTACCTCGATCGCTGGGCCGTGGTGGTGCTGATCGCGGCCACTTTGGCCGCTTTGGAACAAGGCAGCACGCGCTTGCCGCTCTCCGATTCGGGTGATGCGACGCTAGCCCGAATGGCGCGGCTGCTGATCCAGGCCGAGGGGCAGGAACCGGGCGCGCAAACCCAGGCCGAGCTGGATGGAATCACGGAGCGAATCGGGCGAATGCTGACTACGGGCGCGCTCGGCAACATTGTAGGCACCCGCGCCGACGAATACCGCCCGCTCATCTATTTGCCCCCGTATCTCTACCATCAGAGAATTCTGGCCGCTGAAACCTCTGCCGCCGATCTGATCGCGGCGCGGCTCGCGGGAGGCCCGCTTTTGGGGCCCGCGATGGAGCCGTCGCTGGCACGCGCGATCGACGAAGTGATTGCCCATCCTCCGCTTGCCGGCAGCGGGCCGATGGTGTTGTCGGCCGAACAGATCGATGCCGTCGCTCAGGGTGCGCGTGGTCGTTTGACCCTGATCGAAGGTGGTCCGGGAACCGGTAAGACCTCGGTTGTGGTTGCGCTGTTGCGGGTGCTGGCGCGGTTGGGGATCGGTACTGAGGAGATCGCCGTGGCCGCGCCCACCGGCAAGGCGGCCTTTCGCCTGGGCGAGGCGATCCGTCAGGGCCTGGGAAATTTCGCCTCGACCATCGAGCAGGAGCTGGTCCAACGATGCGCCCCAGCCACCATCCATCGTTTGTTGGGCTACTCGCCCAGCCGCCATCGCTTTCGCCACCATCGCGCCAATCCGCTACGCGCGGCCGCGGTCATAATCGACGAAAGCTCGATGCTGGACCTGGTGTTGCTGGAGCGGCTGCTAAGTGCGGTGCCTCCCGACGCCCGCCTGATCCTGTTGGGCGATGCCGATCAGTTGCCCTCGGTCAGCGCGGGGGCGATTTTCCGCGACCTGGTTGCCGCCGCGCGCCAGGCCGCACCCTCCCATCGGTTCAGCGTCGGCCTGACCCACAGCTATCGGATGGATGAAGGCACGACACCAGGCCGCGCGATCCTCTCGGTCGCGCAGGCGATCAATCGGGGCGACGGCGCGCTGGTCAAGCGCCTGATGAGCCGCCGCCGGCAAGCGTCCCAGCTAAGCTTCGAGGGGGTCGAATGGCTGGAGGGCGGAGCGGATCAGAGCGAGGCTCTGCTGCGGCGCTGGCTAGCCGAGCAGGTGGCTACCGACGAAATCCGTAGCCTGGCCCAGGTCAGCTATCGGCAGACGCCGGAGGGTTTCGACCCGGCGGCGACGGTCGGCCTTAACCGGCTCTTCCAGTTGCTGGCGGCCGGTCGAATCCTCTGCCTGACGCGGGTGCTGGCCACCGGTGCGAGCGCCATCAATTCCCGCCTGCATCAGGAATATTTGGAGGGTGCCAGCTCTTGGGCACCGGAGATGGCGCCGGGCGAGCCCGTGATGGTTACCCAGAACGATTACGAGCGGATGCTGTTCAACGGCGATCAGGGGGTGGTGGTTAGCGTGCGCGGCGAGGGCGGGAGCGCATTACCGATGGCGGTGTTTGCGCGCGGCCAAGGCTTCGTGGCCTTCCATCTGGAAGCGCTGCGCGGGCGGCTCGAGCTATGCTACGCGACCACCGTGCATAAGGCCCAGGGCTCGGAATTCGAGCGCGTGGTTTTGCTTTTGCCGCGCCAAAATTTGCCGATCCTCAGTCGCGAGATGCTTTATACCGCGCTCTCCCGCAGTCGGCGGGGAGTGGTATTGGTTGGCGACGAAGCGCTGCTGGACGCAGCCCTGCTGAGCCCGCTGGAGCGTTTTACCGGCCTGGGCGAGACGCTGGTGGCGCGGCTGGGCGGCAACGACCGGCCAAGCGAGGGTTCTGTGCAATAAATACTCCCAAGTCTCACCTGGCGGTGAATCTCGCGCCTCGTTCCGCCGGCGTTTCCCGCTTAATTACAGATCGATTGAGGAAACCTGACCGCAAGGGGGACATGATGGGTAAAGTTGGAAAAACGATCGCCGTATGGTTGGTCAGCGGAAGCTTGCTGTGGAGCGTGGGCGCCGGCGCAGCCACCATCTGCGATGACTATCAACCACCCTCGGGAATGGTCATCACCTCCAGCGGCACGGCGTCCTCGTGCGAGGGTTTGTGTCGGGCGCGCGAGATCGAGCCGGTGCGCGGCGCGGTGATGACGATTTGCGCGGGCCAGCGCATCCCGGAGGGCTACGATATCGTAGCCACCGAGACAGTCGCTGCCTGCGACTGCCTGGGGCGTAGCGACAATGCCTATGTCATCCGCCGCCAGCGCTGAGGGCGCATCGGATCGCTCACTGGCCTTCTTTGGCGAGCGCCTTCTGGCAGGCCGAACAGCTCATATGGCTTTCGATCCCGCTGCCCCAGTTACCCCAACAGATATTGTCGCATCGGGTCTTTTCGGCCTGCAGATTGACGCATCCATTGCTGTCCTTGCAGGTGGTGCAGCCCCAACCTGCCAAGCCCAACCCGGCCACAATAACCAAAATCAGTCCCGGGCGCGCCCAGCGCCCGGGTTGAAACCGCCCTTTGGCTGCCACTAACATTACCAACCTGAAATCCCTCGATTGAGGCCTCGCGCGCGCTAAAACCTTCGTCGCCGCGGGCCACCGCTCAAATCTGTCCCACGATACACCAGGCTTCGTTGACCATCCGAATCGTTCCCGAGCTATCGGCAAATTTGCCAAGCGCCGTGCGGATACCCTCGAGGACCTGGTTTACCTCCTGGGGTGTTCGCGTGGCCAGTAGCGCCCGCGGCGGTCCCGACTTGGCCAGATGGTCGGCGCAGACCTGCGCATTGGGCCATTCGTTGTGTATGGTTATCGATTCGACCGCGAGATCCTTGAAACCGGCGGCTTTGAGGATGTTCAGCAGTGGTTGCGGGTCGCCAAACCGCAGCGGATGGGGTGCGTCGGGATCGCGCGGCGGCGTGTTGAGCACTTGGCGCGCGACCTCCAACCCCAGGTTTATCATCGGCACCCTTTCCGGCACGCTCCACACCGCGGTGGCGAAACGCCCGCCCGGCAACAGCAATTCGGCGATTCGGCGCGCGGTCCGCTCCAGGTTGGGCACGAACATCAAGCCCATCCGGCAGACCACGGCATTGAAGCGCCGCTCGCCCACCGCCAGGGTCTCGGCGTCGGTCTCGATAAACTCCATGTTGGTCATACCCAGCGAGGCGGCACGCTCGCGGGCCCCCGCGATCATGCCCGCCGCATGGTCGGTGGCTACGACCAGCCCGCTGGAACCAACCGCGCGCGCCGCGGTCACTGCAGGTTCGCCCAGGCCAGTGGCGATATCGAGTACCCGATCGCCGGGTTTGATCCGGGCCAGTTGCACCAGCCGATCCGCGATCGGCTGATTGGCCCGCTCGCGCGTGGCCCATAGCTCCTTCCAACTATCCGCCGCGTTGCTCCAGTACTCGCGCTGCTCGCGTCGCACCTGATCCAGATTTTGGCCTTGATCCGCCATCGTAGTACCGCCTTATGAGCGATTTGCACCGGCATCGCCCGAAGTTGCAATCTAACGTCGTAGCTTTGTGCTCGCAGGTCAAGGTCCGGCGCCGCGGCGGGCGGTTTGCTTAAGCACCTGGCTCACACCATAATAGCGCCCCTGACCATCACGACTGGCGGAGCGGCCGATGAGTAAGCATCCGGACCTGCGCCACGAGCGTAAGCTGTGGCAGGCTGGTGTGCAGGCAGTGGCAGGGGTGGACGAGGTCGGAGTCGGTCCGATGGCTGGACCGGTGATGGCAGCGGCGGTAATTTTTGCCCCGGAGACCTATATCAAAGGCGTGCACGATTCCAAGCAGCTTTCCCCCCTTCAGCGCGAGGAGCTGTTCGAGGCCATCCAAGCTCGCGCCTTGGCGATTGGCGTGGCGGAAGTGAGTGTCGAGGAAATCGATCGAATCAATATTTTTCATGCCGCGCAGGCCGCTTGCCGTGGCGCCATCGCGCGCCTGGCCACGCTTCCCGAGCATGTGCTGGTGGACGGCCGCGCGTTGCGCGGCCTGCAGGTGCGCCAGACCGCGATCGTGGGCGGGGATCGCAAAAGCTTCTGCATCGCCGCCGCCTCGATTGTCGCCAAGGTTGAGCGCGACCGCCTGATGTGTCATTACGACGAGCTGTATCCGGGCTACGGGTTTGCCCGCCACAAGGGCTATTGCACCGCCGAACATTTGGCCGCGGTCAAGCGGCTTGGCCCCTCGCCACTGCATCGGACTTCGTTCTCTCCCGTGATGGCGGCGGCGCAGTTGCGGCTGCAACTGGAATGATCGCGGCTACCGTGCTTGGGCCCCGTCAGTCGGCTTAAGGCTGATCGGAGCTGGCTGCTTTTCTAACGTCTCGCCCCCTATATTCAGGGACGAATCACGATACAATGAGACAAGGGTGACATCATGGCACTAGAACGAGAGCGGGCAAGTGAGCGTGCGCTGCAGAAGCTGAGCGAGCACGACTTGTTGGAATTGTATCGGCGGATGGCGACGATTCGGCGGTTCGAAGAGAAGACGGCG
>Ga0080006_1158562_pt1 | contig 94373 bp, 94 predicted proteins | sample RS3BMetagenome_FD_69209 | JGI IMG/M metagenome (GOLD analysis project Ga0080006, IMG submission 69209) | Ferric oxide microbial mat and aquatic microbial communities from Rainbow Spring, Yellowstone National Park, USA - RS3B (SPADES... ... | reverse complement strand
TGATTTCTCGGTAACCAGCGATACCGTGGATTGGGCATCGTGATGAGGCTGATAGTTACCGTGACAAAACGAGCGACAAGCCTCGCCCTTTAGGGTGGGGTAAGGTTTTTAGGCTCTGAATGCGAGGGAATAATTGTGTGGGGAAGCCTTGAATAGGGCACAAGCAACGCGTAACGTGTCCCCACACTAACATATATCCCCGAGTCCCTGGGATCCGTGAGCCGGGGCAACTCACGGTGAGGGATAGGGGTAATGGGTTGAAGACCCAGCCCGTGGTCCACCGCTGGACGAATGGAGCGAGGTGAACCACACCAGCTGTGAAGTGGTGAGGATGAAGGCGGTAAACCACGAACCAATGAACCGCCCAAAGGGAACCCCCACCCTTTAGGGCGGGGAGGAGGTCAGATCAATGGCCTAAACCCAATAACGCTGTCCTTCACCAGGGTTGCGGCGGCCTGCATAGCACTCCTCATAGTTAACTACATTATGCGTAATGATTTGGAGGGCGCCATCAAGTCTACCATGCGCACTCGGCTACCCCTGGTGGCGATACTCGACCTGGGCATTGGCGTAGCCCTATATGCATACTCAATCGACCTAATCGGATTGGGCTTAACGGTAATAATGACGGGCAGTATGCCGCTCATCGCTCAAGCCATGGCTAGCGTAATGGGTAGGGAAAGATTAACAGTCAATAGACTACTGGGCGCGGTGGTGGTAGTGCTAGCCATATTGCTAATATTCTTGTAACTTGCAACTTACCTCTACCTAACTAAAGATAAGCGCGAAGCCGCCGTGTCTGACCCCCCATTCCTAAAGGGCGAGGTTTATCGTTCGTTTTATCATATAGCTCTCAAGCTCTTGGGCCAGTGTCTAAAAGGTTCAGCGCTGGAACCGGGTTCTTGGGCGGAAATGGTTAAATCCAGTCGCTGTCCGTTCAGTGAATTATCAATTGACGAATGGCGAGCTCAATTATGATGTGTTTATTAGGTCATTAAATACGGAGTCTTCAACATGCTTATTCGCGTAATTCACAATTCCCCATGGGGTTTGCCCATCTTTATCCCTCGTTAATTGCCCGAGGTCGTTCTCCCATTGATTAATAACCCTTTACATTGGGCCCAAACATGGCTTACTTGCCTTTAGCGGTAAAAGAGCGCTAATTATTGATGGCTAATTTCGATTCTAGGTATTCCTTTAGAGCGGTTGCATTGTTATATGGGGATTTGGCCGAGTATAGTAGTGTTATTGTCCTTCCATCCCTAAGTAGGTTTATGAGTTCGTTCACTGCCTTGTTGTTTTCCAGTTCCTTAAAGTACCTCCTCTTAAACTCCTCCCACTTTGATGCATCATGGTTAAACCACTTTCTTAACTCATCGCTGGGCGCTACATCCCTAAGCCATAGGTCAATCCTTGCCGATTCCTTGCTGAGACCCCTTGGCCATAGCCTATCCACGAGCACTCTAACCCCATCATCGCTTGATGGTTCATCGTAAACGCGCTTAACCTTAATAATTGGCTTAACCACGTGTAATTGGACATTTAGGAGAATTAAAGGTTACCTATGTTACCGGCATCCTAGCCTAACCTTCGCTTGATATCTTAACTTCGACGTTCCTAAGCCAAACAAGTTGGCATTGTGTAATTGCGGTAAATTAAATAAAAGGCGTGCATTACATGTTGCCGGGTATCATGGTAGTTAAGGTGACTATACTGGTTAAGAGGGATGATTGCAGGGTGGCTAACGCTATGAATGGGGCTAATGTTAATTTTAATGTAGTTAGGGTTAACATTGGCGCTGATACGTCAAGGCACTTGGTAATCCTTAGCGGCAAATCGGCTAGTGAGGTGGCTAGTTACTTAAGGGGGAGGAGGTTATATGCCTACGTTATTAATGATAGTACCCTATGGGTAAGTGGACCCAGCTGCTCTGCGTGCAGGTTCATGGCTAACTCAAACGCAATAGTTAATGGCATTAACCCAACCGGTGAGTTGGTAACATACAATGTGTGGTTGCCAAGCAAGGTGGGGGCTCGTGAGTTCATTAAGGGCCTTAGGAGGGGTGGGTTCAGTTTTAAGATAGTTAGCATTAACAATATCGATAGTGTTGATCTAACGGAGAGACAGTTTGAGGCCCTCACCCTAGCCTACAAGCGAGGGTTATTCGACGCCAAGAGGAAGGTTTCCATTATTAAGTTATCGAGGGAGTTAGGTGTTACGCCATCGACGTACAGTGAGTTGCTTAGAAAGGCATTGAAAAAGGTCTTGGATTATTATTTTAATGAGCTACCTTAATACCCTCAACCTTACAGCTTAATACTACGTCTCCTTGATAGGACTATGGCATAGAACATGCCGAATATCACTATGGCGAAGCCCAACGCCGCTGTTAAGTCACCCACCATACGTAGCCAAACAAGTTCATTCGCCAACGGTATTTCCCAGAAGCCTGGATTACCTGAGGGTGTCACGAGGGTTTTTATGAACCAATACCCATACTTAAGCTCATACGTAAACTGAAGCACACCCAATGGTACTAGCGTTAATAATGCCTGCAGGTAAAAGCCAATGCCAATTATCACTGCCGCCCACCTCATGAACCTCAGGTACCTATCATTGAATAACCCAGCCAGGTAGTAGGACACCACCCACATGAGTATGGTTGGTACCCCGTAGGCCAGTGGGAAGGCTAGGTGAGCATGGGCCATGGTTGTTTGCGCATCGTGGAGGAAGTAGTTTAATACCGGCATGTTTATGAGACCGGCGCCGAAGGCCACCGCGCCAATGCCGCCACCAATACCAGCTACTAGGGCGTATGCGGCCAGGGTCTTCTGTAGCTCGGTCTTAATTTCGCCCCTACGCCAGAGCAGTATGGCGTATATTATAAGGAACCCTAGTGGTATTGCCTCTAACGTACTTAATATTGCCCCAACGTACATCCAGAAGGTTGGTAGACCGTTGAAGTAATAGTGGTGCGCTGTCCCAATCATACCAGTCAGTATCTCGGTGGTTGCGTCTAAGCCAACCACGGCTATGCCAAGCCTAGGTGGGACGAGCCCAGCTATCACTAGGAGTATTATAAATATTGTTACCACTATTGGGGGCCAGAACCCCTCAACGAAGGCGTGTATTGTCATCCACCTGAAGTACTCATCTACCTGGAAATCCGGCCAAGGCTGAACAATCGGTAAAGCGCCTATGAAAGCGCCTGCTGCTGTTCCGGCTATGGCTATTGAAAGTATCTTGGCAAAAGGCTTTAGGATATCTGGAGCAGTCCTTGAGGCCTTGTTCCATAGATATGAAACGTAACCAAGCAGTGCGGTTATTAATATTAGCCATAGTGTTCCCTGGGTAACCACATCCCTACCCTGGGCGCCTACTATGAACCACCAGGGGGATGGTATTAACTGCAGGTAGCTAAGCCAAATACCAAGCAGTGTGCCGGCACCTACAGCCACACCAAGTACTAAGACTGTGATGAACTGCCTCTTGCTTATGCTTAACCCGAAGTATGGGAATACGAAGAACGAGAATGTGACCCAGGTTAATGCTATCCATAACACCGCTAATGTATAGTGCAATGCCCTGGAGACATTGAATGGGAGTATGGGTATTAGGTTGATGCCGTATAATGATGTGTCAACGTAAAGATGCATCGTGTAGGCGCCAAGCAACCCCTGAACACCTAGGGCAATAGCGAAAAGCATGAAGGCTGGTAGGGCTAGTCTCTGCACCTCATTGGGTGGTGGTAGGTTGATTGTTACACGTGGATCGTGCCAGTAATCAGTTAATTTTATGATCACGTAACCAGCCATGGGCATTATTATGAGTAATATAGCAAAGATCATGCCCCACGAGGCGAAGACCACATTATTGGTCGGCTGAAGGAGACCAGGCATGTAGGGGAAGCCGTTGGTGTAATTCTCCATGGCTATTAGGGCGGACCAGGTGAAGTAGGCCGTGAGGTCAGCGACTTGGCTCTCATTGGTCATTAAATCTGGCTTAAGCCTGAATTCCTCCGAGGCAGGCCCCAGCATCCAGGAGTAGAATTTAACGGCATCGTAGAATCCCTGGGCGAATTGATCGCTAACAACCACTACATCGCCGTTGGGGGTTGGGTCCACTGCAGGTGTTAGCAATTGCCTAATCTCAGACATGGCTGTAGCGTTAGCCTGGGGTACGGCGTCAAAGCCAAGTGAATGCGCTGCAGCATCCTCAAGAATCCTTAATGTGTATGACGTGAAGTCAACACCGAAGTAGCTACCCATCCCGAGTATTGAACCATAGTCCATAAGCCCATACCTCTGAAAGTAATACTTACCCTTAATGATCTCCTGCCCAGTGAAAAGCACAGTGCCATCCGGCGTAATGACTTTGGCTGGGATTGGCGGCAGATGCGTGAACGTGTAGTACGTCATTAGCCCATAAACTACATAAACAAGCACGGTAGCCGCTAACACCACCATGGGCCATATGGACTTGCCATTTGGCACCGATAATCACCGAAGGCGCATAATCATAACCATCATATAAGTGCTTCACCTAATATTTTCGGTGGTCACTCATGTTAATTTTTAGCACTGAGCCTAGGTACCTAATTTAGGGTTTAGGCGCAACCGGTACCTTAAGTCATGTTAATAGGGATGAGCTCAGCGGCTAAGCTATGGCTAGGATAAGGGTCAATACACCCGAGCTCATTAACAACCTCATGATGGATCACGACGTCATACTTGGTGCAATTAAGGTACTTTACAGCATTATCAATAATAGTAACCTAAATCTTGGCGACGTTGAGGAGTTACTAAGGTTCTTCGGGGTCTTTGTGGATGGGTGCCACCATGTTAAAGAGGAGTACATATTATTCCCAACCCTAAACCTCTCCCTATTTCCCTTCGAAAATAGCCCGGTTTACGTTATGGTCAGTGAACATGGCGTCGCAAGGTATTTGATAAGGATCAGTGAGGAGTTATTGACACGTCTTAAGGATGGTGACGTGAGCGTTAAGGATACGTTAGTGGATTACCTGACACTACTAGCAGATCACCTTAGCCAGCACATAGATAAGGAGAATAAGGTCCTCTTCCCGAGCTCAATGGACCTAAGCGAGGTGGAGAGCAGTAGGAGTGTTGAGGATATAGAGAAGAATGCTGATCACAGTTACTGGGTCTCTAAGGTAAGCGAATTGAAGAGTAAATATAGAGTTAAGTGAGGGCAAACTTATCAACAACAATAAATTATGATTGTGTATTATTAATAAAATACATAAATTTAAATTTATTTCTGAGCTACAATATCATTATGATTCGTGTAGTTTCAATTGCTCAATAAGGTTGTCAGTTAACTCTACGAGCGCATTTATTACATGCACGTATGGATTATTAGTTGATATTCTACTTTTTATTATGATGGATGCCCTATGAAGTAATGATAGGAGTTCACGCAATGCGGTCTTGGGGATTATTTCATGATATGTTGAAAGGAATACTAGTACTATGGGTATGTAATCAGGTAATTCTCGCTTGTCACATTTAAAACCATACTTTTCATAGAGGGTAAGTAGCTTAAGCATTAGTTTACTTCTCTTATTTTCATCTCTATACACGGCGTGAGATATGTAAAGACTTACATCATTCGCTAATTCAAAGGTGTTTACGTACAATTCCTGTAATCCATACAAATCCACATCCTTAACACCATCTAGGAGCCCCCTAATCTCACTAGTTATATAATGATTAATGGTATTATCTTTAAACGTTGATAATGCATTTTCGGATGGATAATCCAATAATGTTGCTATTAATTTAAGCGTCTCCCAATGACTCACCCATACTCACCTTGTTTATCTTTTATCTTTATCTTAATTTTACCATTATTTATTAATGCGGAACCCTTTAACTCGGGTATGGCTTCTCTAAATTCTTCATAACCGCAAATTCCCTGCTCTACATGGGCATTTACCATAGTCTCCTTATGCGACTTAGGTATAACGTACCTATCTTCATATTTAGCGATTGCCAATAGCTTGTGCATTTCAATGGCATCCTGCTCCGTTAATCCAGTTTCCTTTAATGTATCCTTATTAGGATCACCTAATTCGAGACTTCTCATGTAAATCCTAACAGCCATTAATTTTTTCAATGCATCCCTAATTAACTCCTCGTTACTTGCCGTAAACATGCTAGCTAAGTACTTAATTGGTATCCTTAGATTGTCAATCCTGGGGAACACATCCTCGGGGCCTAGTTCACCCTCATCGACACCATCAAATAGCCTAAGTACAGGGCTCAATGGTGGTATGTAGAAGACCATGGGTAACGTCCTATACTCAGGATGCAGTGGGAATGCTACCTTCCACCCCTTCACAAACTTATAGGTTGGTGACCTCTTGGCAGCATCTAGCCAATCATCATAAACTCCACTTTCCCTAGCTGTCTTAATAACCTCTGGGTCATTTGGATCCATTATTATTGAGAGCTGGGCTTCGATTAATTGTTTCTCGTTAGGTACTGAGGCGGTCCTTAGCACTGAGTCCGCATCATATAGGAGGATGCCTATGTACCTAATCCTGCCCACACATGTTTCAGCGCATACAGTGGGTAAACCATCCTCAATTCTTGGGTAACAGAAGGTACATTTCTCTGCTTTATGCGTTCTCCAATTGAAATACACCTTCTTATATGGGCACGCACTTACGCAGAATCTCCACCCACGGCACCTTCCTTGATCAACCAATACGATGCCATCCTCCATTCTCTTGTAAATTGCTCCGGAAGGACATGCAGCTACACATGGCGGATTGAGGCAGTGATTGCATATCCTGGGTAGGTAAAGCATGAATACCCTCTCGAACTCAAGCCTTACCTCTTCCTCAAGGGCCTTCATGTTAGGATCCATGGAGGCTATGTCTGGCGAACCCGCTAAATCATCATCCCAATTTGGACCCCATTTAACATCAATACGCCTACCATCTATGTAGGACCTAGGCTCAGCAACTGGTTGCTCACCCTCCCCGCTCTCTATTAGTTTAGCGTAATCATATGTCCAGGGTTCGTAATAATCATCCAACTCCGGCAGATATGGGTTATGAAATATCCTGAGCAGTCTTGATATTCTACCACCAATCCGTAATTTCGGCTTACCATGATCAAGGACCCAACCACCTCTATATCTATCCTGATCCTCCCACCTCTTTGGATAACCGACACCGGGTCTTGTTTCTACATTATTGAACCATATATACTCAGCCCCGGGTCTATTGGTCCATGTGTTCTTACACGTTATACTGCATGTGTGGCATCCAATGCATTTGTCCAGGTTCATGACCATTGATACGTTAGCAAGAACTCTCATGGTGACCACCTCCTGATTATCACCACCTCATCCCTCTGTGTACCGACAGGACCATAATAATTAACGAACCAACTCAATTGCGCATATGCACCAACCATATGTAGGGGCTTTAATCTAACCCTAGTGGCACTATTATGGGTACCACCAACCTTCCCCGTCAGCCCAGACCTATTTACGTACACTGTTCTCTCCTGAGCATGGTACATGATCACGGTACCCCTAGGTATCCTAACACTAACGACAACCCTAGCGACAACTACACCATTTCTATTTATAACCTCAACCCAATCATCATCCCTAACTCCGATTTCCCTAGCATCCTCATTATTTATCCATACCACAGGACCACCCCTAAACAGGGTAAGCATTACCTGATTATCCATGTAGGTGGAGTGGATTTGCCATTTACCGTGAGGCGTTAAGTACCTGGCAATTAAGTATTTGTCCTTAATGGGTATATCTTCACCTGGGGCAAATGGTAACGTAACTACGGGTGGTTTATATGTAGGCAAGTGCTCGCCAAACTTTCTGAACCACTCATGGTCAATATAAACATGTTGTCTACCCGTTAATGTTCTCCAGGGCACTAGATTCTCTATGTTCAGGGCGTAGGGTGTATATGGTCTGTTCTCAGACTCTAGACCACTCCAGATGGGACTTCTAAGGGCCCTCCTTGGTTGTGCCGTTATATCATCGAAGTGAGTGATGATTTCCCTCTGACCTTCGGCCAAGTGCGTTAATTTTAATCCTGTGGTTTTCTCGAGCGTTTCATAAGCCTTATATGATGATTCGCCATTAGTTACACTTGATAGATGCAGTATGGCTTCGGCCACCTGCTTATCGTAAATGATTAATGGATGACCGTGTTCATCAATCCCATTCAACTTAGCCAGCTTTAGGTATTCATCCTCACCACGCCAGGTAATGCCCTTGGCGCCTATTGACTCTTTAACCAGAGGTCCAAGGGTTACCATTTTATGATACACATCACAGTAATCCCTCTCAACTACCGTTATTCTAGGTCTTGATTGCTCACCACTTGACTCACCAGGTGTATCATGTAATTGTGGCGTAACCACGACATCCTTGACTTTACCAAGGTGCTTACATGCCATTGAGGAAAACATCCTTGCTAATTCCGTGAATATTCCCCAATCTGCTCTAGCCTCCCAGGGCGATGTTATGGCTTGATTAAATGGATGGATGAATGGATGTAAATCGGTTGTGCTTAGGTCGTACTTCTCATACCATGTTGCTGCGGGTAATACTATATCTGAGTACAATGCGGATGTGCTCATTCTGAAATCGACAGTAACTACAAGGTCCAGTTTACCGATGGGTGCCTCATCACGCCACACCAACTCCTTAGGCTTTAATAGCCCTTCCCTGGCCAATACCGCATTGTCCGTACCTAAGAGGTGCTTGAGTATGTACTCATGGCCTTTACCGCTTGAGGCTAGGAAGTTGGCTCTCCACATGAAGAGTATTCTTGGGAAATTGATAGGTGAATCAAGATCCTCTATTGATAGTACAAGTTCCCCCTTACTTAGCTTCTCCTCGACATACTTAGCAACATCCCCATCACTGTTGGCTCCAGTTCTCACTGCCTCCTCGTATAGGGATATCGGGTTAGCATTGAACTGTGGATAGAAAGGTAACCAACCCCTTCTAACGGCAATAACATTATAATCCACAGGATGCGCATAATCAACATTAATCCCTATCTTAGTCATGCTCATGTCCTCATACCTATATTGATCAGAATGTACGTAAACCCAGGACGTAGTATTCTGAAGCCTAGGCGGTCTCACCCAATCCTGGGCAAAGGCTATGTGTGACCACGAATCCAATGGCCTTATCTTCTCTTGGCCAACATAATGGGCCCAGCCACCGCCATTGACACCCACGGTACCTAACGACATAAGCATCGTTATCACGGCCCTATATATTAAGTCGGAGTGGTACCAATGATTAACACCCGAGCCCATTATCACCATAGACCTACCCCTAGTCAATTCCGCGTTTCTTGCGAATTCCTTGGCAACCCTAATTACCAACCGCTTATCCACGCCTGTTATTTCCTCCTGCCAAGCCGGCGTGAAGGGCTTAGGATCATCGTATGATGATGGATAATCACCAGGTAATCCCCTATTAACTCCCATATGAGCCATGAGTAGGTCGAAGACAGTGGTAACGACTAGTGAACCCGTTTGGGTATTAACCACCTTAATGGGGACTCCTCTAATTATGCGTTGCGCCCCATCATTATTGAATACGTAGAATTCAACCATGGCAATATCATCATAAACTCCCAGCAACGTTAATGCCGGGTCGATAGCTCTACCTGTTATTGAGTCCTCAAGTTTAAGATTCCACCTACCCTCCCCGCTCCATCTAAAACCAATACTGCCATTGGGCACAGAAAGGCCTCTTGAGTTCATATCGAAAACCACGGCCTTCCACCCCGCGTTAGGCACATTAAGCCCTAGATCAGAAACCCGTAGGAACCTGCCTGGAACATATACATCACCCTGCCTTTCAAGTATTACGAGGAACGGTAAATCGGTGTATTTCTTATCATACTCTATGAAATAATTAACCTGCCTATCAACATAGAATTCCTTAAGGATAACGTGTACCATAGACAAAGCCAGCGCAGCATCAGTTCCAGGCCTTGGCGATATCCATAGGTCTGCGAATTTTGTCACATCTGTATAATCGCTAGTGATCACAACAACCTTAGCACCTCTATACCTAACCTCGGATAAGAAATGGGCATCTGGAGTCCTAGTCATTGCAATGTTAGTACCCCAAACAATTATGTACATGGAGTTATACCAATCAGCACTCTCATGAACGTCCGTTTGTTCGCCCCAAACCTGTGGCGATGCAGTGGGCAAATCAGCATACCAATCATAGAAGCTCAGCATCACGCCGCCAATAAGCTCAAGGAACCTGGAACCAGATGAGAAGCTTACCATGGACATCGCAGGTATTGGGGTGAAACCAAATATCCTATCAGGTCCATACTTCTTGATGGTGTATACGAGCGCTGCCGAGATCAGTTGTAGAGCTTCATCCCAGGAGATCCTAACAAAGCCACCCTTACCTCTAGCGGATTTATATCTCATGGCTAATTCCCTGCTCTCCACAATACTGGCCCAAGCCTCCACTGGATCATTTACCCTACTTAATGCGTCCCTCCAAAGCCTCAGTAATTCTGTCCTTATGTATGGATGCTTTAGGCGTAATGGGCTGTATATGTACCAGGAGAAGCTGGCACCCCTTGGACAACCCCTTGGTTCGTAATCTGGCATGTCAGGTCCATTGGTTGGGTAATCAACGGCCTGGTGTTCCCAAACAGCAATGCCATCCTTTACATAGACTCTCCAACTGCAGGAACCAGTGCAGTTAACGCCGTGTGTTGTCCTGACCACCTTATCATACTGCCAACGATGCCTATACAACTCCTCCCAGGATCTATCAGCATTATCAACCTCACTCCAATTATCATTGAAACTTTCCCTGAGTAGGAAATGCCTGAATATCTCCCTGAGAAAGTTTGCCTTAGGCATCAACTATCACCTCGGGGGTTCTCTGTCTCCTATATAGTATCCAAGCCCTCCTTAGGTAGAATATTGGGTAACTCCACACATGCACAAGTCTCGTGAATGGCCATGCTAAGAAAACCATGTATGCAAAAACTATGTGTAACTGAAATGATGGTGGTACAGTGGCCATATAGCTTGGGTTAGCGTGCAGCGTAAGTACAGATCTTATCCACGCACCTATCGTCGACCTGTAACTAAATGGATGTATTAACACGTCATAATAAAGTGTATTGTATAGACCAAGGCTCATGGTTATTATTATTAAGATGAGTGCCAGGAAATCCGAGGCATCGCTAGTGGCCCTAACTTTGCTGAATAATAACCTTCTTAAGAAGAGAATCCAGATGCCAACGTAGGCGACGAGACCTGAAGCACCACCAAGTACTATGGCAACCCTATGGTACTCCTCACTGGTTATTCCCATGGCCTGGGTGATACTTGGCGGTACTAATAGCCCAATTATGTGACCTAGGATAACTATCAATATGCCCCAATGAAATAGTTGGCTACCGACACCAAGCCACCTCTTTTCCAATATCTCGCTGGACTTTGAAGTCCAGCTATATTGATCGGTTGCATATCTATAGACGTGACCGAGTACGAAAACGGCAATGGTTATATATGGTAAGAAGACCCATAATACATCGCTGAGAACGTTCATAGTATCACCTACCTAGATATCCTTTGGAGTATTATTGAAAATATTAATGATAATGTGCCAAATATAGTGAATATTATAAAGCCGTAAGCATAGCCTGGCTTGCCCATTATAGCTACTATATATGCCATGATTGGAGGTATCAATAGTCCACCCGCTGAACCAAGCCCACCAACCCAACCAGTGGCACCACCCACCGCTTCAGGTACGTATTTAGGTACCAACTTAAAGACCGCGGCGTTGGCTATACCCATGCCCACCGCCATCACCACCTCAGCCATGATACTGGTAAATAACGAGCGACTAATTATGAATATTACACTCCCAATAACCAGCACTAAGTACGATATTATTGCCGCTCTCTCACCACCCCACTTATCGCTCCACCAACCACCAGGAACCCTCATGAGTGCAGTAAGTAGTGAGTAGACAATTCCAGTCAATAAACTGGCTAAGGTAAGGGATGCGCCAAGGTACTTAGTCCAGTATGTCGGTAACCATTCAGTCAGTGCTTCAAAACCGCCGAATGAGACAAAATACATAATTATTAATAACCAGGTTCTCCATACCCTAGCAGCCATTGCTAAACTTTTTGTTGTAGATCCCGTCGGTATTAACTCTTCACCAAGGGTCTTAGCCCTCTCAATGGCGTTATCCCTGGTAAAGCCTCTGTGCATTAATTGGAAGTAGTAAGCGTCATAGCCAATAAGTAAGAATGCAAATGTCATGATTGCCAGAAAAGCAGTCCAGGCCGTATATGCACCAACTAGCCCTAAGCTAGCTAAGGCGAAGGGCAGTATTGCAGTGAATATTCCTGGCGCCGCATTACCAAAGCCTGCGAAAGCCCCTAAGGCATAGCCCTGCCTACGCTGTGGAAACCAATATGAAACATAAGCTATGCCTGACGCGAAGGTGGAAATGCCGGTCCCGGCTATTGCGCCAAATAGCATTAATAGGGTATAACCCATTAGGCCCGTTAATAGCCTTGAAACTATTGAATGTAATATTATTATTAAACCAACCATACCTATCAACGCGATTGTCAATTGGGTAAGGATTATCCTCCTACCACCAACGGCATCCACCAGTGCTCCAAAGGGTATCCTAAGCAGTGCACCAGTAACCAGGGGTATCGCGACTAACCAACCAATTTCAACGATTGATAGATGAAGTAATGGTGCAACACTATGCACGGTAACGCCAAATAGGGCTACGGCAGCAAAACCCGCAAAGAACGCAATGGTTCCAGCAACCAGGCCCATGCCAGGACTACCGCGAATACCAAGTTTTCTAGCAGGTTCACGATTTTCAGGCATAACTATCACCTTTGGGACTAAGTTATTAATTTCAACGCAAGATGTCAACGACGTGCGGACATAATTACTAAGTATCAATACTATGGCTTATTAATATGAGTATTAAAATATTTAAAATTATTGAAAAATAATAATTTTAATATATTTCTATTCATTATGAAAATATCACCTAATATATTAGGTAATGCTTAATAACTTAGTTCTAGAGGTAATGCTTTATCTTTATAGTTTTAATTCCTTCTATTAATAGGATCAATATTGCTGGTCTCGTTAATAATCTCATAGTGGATCACGATGTTATACTTGATGCTATTAAGGTGCTTTATAGAGTCATAAAGAAGGATCATAGTTACTGGGTCTCTAAGGTAAGCGAATTGAGGGGTAAATATGGAGTTAAGCGAGGGCAAACCCCTACTGCATGTAATACCAAGTTTATAAGACAATGGATACCACTTAACCAGTGAACGAGTACAGGTTTAAGCCCATAGGGATGGTTGAGGTTGGCTTCCCAAGGCCCAATGATCCCGAGGGGGGTCGCTATGGAAGTAGGTATGAGTTCGTGGGGGTCATTAGGGTTTACGACGAGTACGTAGATGGTCTACTAGGCCTTGGCGAATACTCGCACATAATGCTAATCTACGTGCTCCATGAGGCTAGGGAAGCATCGCTAAGGGTTAGGTTGAAGGGTTTTTATGGGGAGGTTGGCGTATTCGCCACCAGGCACCCTATAAGGCCTAATCCCATTGGCCTATCCATACTAGAGCTAGTTAAACTTGATCCGCCTAGGCTTTGGCTCAGGGGCCTTGATGCGTGGACAGGTACGCCGGTGCTCGATATTAAGCCCTATGATTACTATGACGTTGTTAAGAGGCCGAGGGTGCCTAGGGAGTTTGAGGAGGAGTGGTCGAGGAGTTACGTGGAGAAGGAGTACGGTATGCATGCACCCTGGATGGGCCCATGTTAACGATCCCTCGACTGTGTTTCAAAAAGTCGTCTCAAAGCGCAGTGCTGCTTGGGTCACTTGGAGTGTGGACTGCTTAATGGGGGAGGGTAGTTACCGTTGCCATTGGGGATTAGGTGTAGGTAACTTGGGTAATGTTAAAGCACCCAAGAATTCACTAGCCATATGCGGGCCACTGGCGTTAGGCGAAGTGTCCACTTTGATAGCGGCGCCATCTCGGCGCTGGCATCTTCATATGTGGCGTCCCTAGTCACAGTACTGATCCTGGGCCCAATAAACATAGTTAGGTTGATCTTGGCGGCTAGCCTATTCGCACTTAACATAACCAGCCTGACCAGGGTTCACCTCAAGTTGGTGTCAAGGCCCAAGTTAACGGATTACGCGATCTTCATGGTTAACGTAGTACCTTACGCATACCTCCTCTACCCAAGGCCGCCAGCATGGTTAGTCGTATCGGTAATACCACTTGTGTTATTCATAATCGAGGTGGCTAGGGGGAGGGGTAGGGGTGCCTTGGCTAATGTGGCTGGCACCGTGTTTATCGCCTCGGTTTACCTGCCATTCTATGTCCTAATGGGTGGAACAGTGTCAATACCCGTGCTTTATGCGGCTTTAACCTGGGTTGCGTTTCACGCCTTCTCCGCCGTTTACGTTGAGGGTAAGCTACCCTTTAGAAGCGTTAAACCTTGGTTATCCAGCGTACTATGGTTCATGGTTATGCCTCCCCTGGCCGCATTAGCCATCACCTACCTTAACTGGTACTTCACAATACCCCTCATAGAGCCAAGCATAAGGGCGCTCCACGCACTGGGCGAGGATAAGATTAATGGGGAGTTGAGGGTTAGGATTAGGAGGATTGGCTACGGTTCCTTAGCCGAATCATTGGCACTGATGGTAACGCTGCTCGCATTGATTGCGCTCTACGGACGCTAAGCATTACGGACTTGAGGGCCGGCAATGCGTATTAAAATCTCGGTAGGCTTTCCTGCCAGTACATAAAAAGCATTAAAGCACCATATATGTGATTATAACCAGCATCATGGCTAATTCGAAGGATCCATAAATACCGTAGTGCAATGAACTAGAGCTGGCGTAGCCGGCTAAGTAACCCCTCACGTACATGTAAGTGCCGAACCGCGTTGATTGGCCCCTTCCCCGCCTTGAGGGTTCCCCATCTAGGGGGGTTACCTTATGGATGCCGCTCGGTTGCGATCCACAATAAAGGAAACCTCATCGTTGACGCGACCGAGTTGGCGGCCCTCCTGAGCATGGCATCCCATTCGGACCGCTCCACGAACAAGTTACTGACCTTACCTGTATGGCTTATTCGCGGCAATCGGTTTCCCGGCCGCACTCCGCAACCCATCTTCGGCGCACAAGGCGATCCCCATAATTCACTGGCCAATGCATTCCCATAATCCCTATTTCCCTCCATTTTTGTCAAATAAGATATCGCTTCTAGATGAGGGAATCCTCCATTTTATTTAATTCATCAATTGTATATTCCTGTCTCTTGCCGTTCGGCAAGCTCCTCACTACTATGAAGGGCAATTTGCCTGCATTTAATTCCTCAATCGCTATTTGAATGGGGTCCTGAAGACCCATTGACTTAGCGTCAATTAGGGGCGTGGCGCCCATTGCTAATTGCTTGGCGCGTATAGCTATCATCTTGGCCTTCTCATACTTAGTTAGCCGGGGAGGATACGGTAGAGACTCGTTATCCATAATTAAAAATTGTGGGATTAGATTATTTTAAAAATGTTTCTGCTTAATCCTCCTTAGAGCCCTCGCCGCCCTCTGAGCCGCTCTTCTTGCTTCCGCCGCCAACCTTGCTCTGGGATGCAGCTATTATATCATCTATCCTAAGTACCATTATGGATGCCTCGACTGCGCTCTTAATCACTTGCTCCTTAACTATTAATGGGTCATAGACATTCATCTGGCCCATTCTAGTTATCTTTCCACTCAAGACGTCGACCCCGGCATCTATTTCTCCAGCATCATGCCTCTTCCTCAGCTCCGCTATGGCATCAACTGGATCCAGGCCCGCGGTCAGCGCCAGTATAACTGGTATCTGCTCCACTGCCTCGGCGAACTTAAGGACCGCTAGCTGCTCCTTCCCCGGCAGTTTCCTGCCGTACTCCCTCACCTTCCTTGATATCTCCATTTCAAAGGCACCGCCGCCCGGAACTATCTTTGCCTCCCTAAATAAGTCCCTGGCCACGTGGAGCGCATCCTGGAGACTCCTCTCGGTCTCATCAACTATCCTATCCGCGGCGCCCCTCACTAATATGGTGACTGCCTTGGGGTTGGGGCACTGCTCCACGAACACCATCTTCTCCTCTCCTACCTTCCTCTCCTCCACTAAACCAGCGGTTCCAAGGTCCTCCGGCCTAATGTCCTTTATGCTGGTCACTATCCTGGCGCCAGTGGCCTTGGCCAGCTTCTCTATATCGCTCCTCTTCACTCTCCTCACTGCCATTATGCCGGCCTTCGCCAGGAAGTGCTGGGCAGTGTCGTCAATGCCCTTCTGGGCGATGACTACGTTTACCCCGATTGACTTCAATTTATCGACGTAGGACTTCAATATGCTTGTCTCCTCCTCGAGGTAACCCTTTATTTGTTGAGGCGAGGAAACCGATATCTTAGTGGTCCACTCCGGCTTCTCTATCTCCAGCGGCGCATCGAGTAGAGCTATCTTGGCGTTGACGACTCTCTTCGGCATGTCCGGATGAACGACCTCCTTATCCAGCACTATTCCCTGGATTAATTGGGTCTCGTAGAGGCTCTTTCCCTTCTTTTTCTCTACCTTTATCCAGTCAAGGTCTAGGACATACCCGCCGTTAACCTTATCCGCAGCTATCAACGCGGCCTCCACTGCCTTTTGAGCCAAGTAATCCCTGGCCTCGGCCACTACCTTGCTGCTCAAGCTATTCGCGACTACCTTGATTAGCTCCTCCTTCTTGGTTATGTCTATGGGTATAGCGACGCTCTTGGCGGTCTCAAGCGCGTAATCCATGGCCTTCTTGTATCCATCTATGATAATAGATGGGTGAATGCCCTCATCCAGTAGGCTCTCGGCGCTCTCGAGCATTTTGCCCGCCAGAACCACTACAGTTGTTGTTCCGTCGCCGACCTCGGCGTCCTGGGCCTTGGCTATCTCCACGAGCAGTTTAGCGGCTGGGTGCTGGATCTCCATTTCCTTGAGTATCGTGGCTCCATCCCCCGTTATGGTGACGTCGCCGAATGCATCTATAAGTAATTTATCCATTCCCCTCGGTCCAAGGCTGGTTTGGAGGATCTCCGAAACCACCTTAGCGGCCATTATGTTGCTTCTCCTAGCATCTGCTCCAACTGTTCTTTGGCTTCCCTCCTTTAATATCGAGACAGGAACACCTTGAGCTCCCGTCTTAGGTTGCGATTGCTGGGCTGACATAGTTGACATCGTCCAGTAACGGTTCTATATAAACTTTTCTCCCAAGGCAAAAGGCACAATTTTTAAACAGATAAGGCAATCGCCATTCATGAATAAGGAGACGAATGCGTACCTACTCATCTATATACTCAGCGCATCAAGTAACTACTTCTTCGTGAAGGACGGCCTCTCGTATTCTGACCCCCTCACCTTCATGTCGCTTCGATACGCATTGGCCGGCGCATCCCTGGCAATACCCCTCGCCGCCCGGCACAGGCTTGATCCAGCCATTGACATAGATATGCTGCTCCTATCCCTCTTCACCGCCGCCAGCACAGGGTTCTGGGCCGTTGGCCTCACCTATGTGGATCCAGGAACATCGGCTGTGCTGAGCTACACGATGCCGTTGTTCGCCGTGCCATTCTCGATGATAATCCTACGCGAGAGGCCCAGCCGCGGAAACGTGATTGGGGTCATTGTTGGGTTCCTTGGAGTCATGGTGTACTACATCTCGTTCCTGGGCAGCGTCGAATTAATTGGAGCGGTCTTCACCGTGATAAACGCCGTGTTCTGGGCTCTTTACAGCGTCTACTTCAGGAAACTGGGGAACAGGGATCCAATTAATGTAGTGGCTATGCAGATGCTGATCAGCTCCATCATGCTGATTATGATTGCCATACCAATGGGGATTAGGATACGCATTGAACCAAAGTTCCTGCTGGATCTAGCTGGAACGGGCCTAGTGGGCGGCTCAGCATTATTCCTCTTCTGGAACCTAATAATCAACGACATGGGCGTGTCAAGGGCTGTCTCAGTGGTTTTCCTGGTCCCAGCCCTAACTATTGTGCTTAATTACTTGGTGCTGGGGAGAGCGCCCACGGTAATTGAGTTAATTGGCGCGGCAATAATGTTCTTGGGGATCTATATAAGCCAGAGGAGGAGCCTCAATATTAAGGGGCCTACTTCATCTCCATGAGGAGCTCAACGAAGCCGGTGCCTATTGGTATGTACTTGCCGGCTATCACGTTCTCCACGACTCCCTTAAACCTCTCCGTCTCTCCCCTAAGGGAGGCCTCAACCAAGTTCTTCACGGTGACCTCGAAGGCGGCCTTGGCGAGCGGACTCTCCTTCATGCCTGCAACTCCATGCCTCCCCACCTGCCTAACCACTCCATCCCACGTCATGACGTCCGCAACCATCATTAAGTGCCTCACATCAACCTCAAGCGATTGGCTTTGGAGGATTTTCTGGATCTCGTTTATTATGGCGCTCCTGGCGGCCTCAATGCCGAGGACCTCGGATATCTCGTGAATATCGTTAGATACAGTTCTCTTGTGATCCACGCCATCCATTAGGAGAACCGCCTCTAGATTAGTGCCCTCCGTTTGAATTATGTACTCCCCCTTCTCCTCGATGACCACGGCCTTCTTAATGCCCTTAATGCCCTTAACCTTAGTCTGCAGTATCCTATCCCTCACCTTCTTCAACTTGCTGAGCTCCGTGGTATCAACCTTAACCAATATAGTGTAGCCATTCACCTCGATCTCGCCGCCCTTGCCCTTAGCCCTATCCAGCACCTTCTTAACATCATTGACGCTTATCCCCTTATACCTTAATTGCTCCTCGTTCAGCTCTATTATTATCGTCGACGCGATGTAATCGATGCTGACCGCCTTAGCAACATTCTCCACAGTTGTTGATTGAAGCTGCTTAGCCACCTCAAGCGCCTTGTCCCTATCATGGCTAATGGATTCCTGGAGGTACACAGTCATCATGGGCCTCTCCGGCTTCTTTCTGGCATCAATGACCTCAATCAACCTAGGTAATCCGAGCGCCATGGAGAACTCCCTGAGCCCAGCGAAGTGGAATGATCTTAGGATCATTTGGGTAGATGGCTCGCCAACGCTTTGAGCAGTGACGACGCCAATCGCCTCCCCCGGATCCACGACGGCCCTATAATACTCACGCACGAGGAGCCTAAGGGCCTCCTTGAATTGCTCCTCCGTTAATCGAGCATCGCCGGCCTTCGCCAGGAATTCATCAAGCAACTTAGGTGGAAGAACTCGCCTAAGCTTATCCACCCTAGCCCTAATCTCCTCCGCGGATAAGTAAGTTGACATCTCAATAATCATAGATGACGCAGTTTATAAACTTTAACTATATTTAATAAAGAGACGCGTGTGAATCTAAGGGAGTGAATAGGGAATTCCATTAATTGCCCCATTGAATCGCGTCCCTGCTGCAGACGCCTAAGCAGAGACCGCAGCCAATGCACTTACTTGAGTCGATAATTGGGTGACCCGCCTCAACCCCTATCGCTGAGCAACCTAATCTCAAGCAATCCCCACAGGCATCACAATAATCCGTGAGAATCCGGGGACGGCGCTGAGTCACCTCAATATCCCGCACCCTCACTAGACGCGACTCAAGAGGCGCCAACGCCACGTCGTCACATGAAGCATTCCCCTCCTCTCCAATCACTATTAGCCCCGCTTTCCCCAAGACTTCCCCTAGAAGCCCATTCATTAAGTCCTCCTCCCTCATAACGCCCACTATTGGGCCATAATCATAACCCACCCTAATGGCTTCGTGAACCGCGGCGAGGGGCTTCGAGACAGCCATGTCCGGCACCTCGGCAGCGGTCCGGGGCAGAAACGCTAATGGCCTTGGATTAAAGTTGCCCCTAGCCTTCTCTCCAGTGATTGGCCTCACCATATCGGTCCTCGTTATGACAAGCGGCACCCCCACCTCATTCACTGGATCATATAGTGACTTATAAAGGCAAAGATAAATGAAGTCGGCCGCCGCTATTGGGGATGGCGGGGCGGCGATGCGCGATTGTTGGGGAGGCGAATAGGAGGCGTCCACCCCAAGCGATGTGAGCCTATGGAGGGCCCAATTAATTCTGTCTCCCCGAGCGGAGCGATTAAGCCACCTGTAACTCATTATCCAATTCTTATTAAATACGGGGGGTCTGCGACGCTTCTCCCTGAGCAGCGCGTGGGCATCCCTCATGGATTCCTCATCCATCATGGCAACGTAGGGAACCTCAACGACTTCACTATAATTAATTGCCTCCTTAACAGCATTAATTACAGCCTCGCCCCTAGGCCTCATGCATATTGCTCCCCACGGGCAATCCGCGTCTCCCATAACAATCACGAGAAGCGAGCCACGGATAGGCATGTAGCTGGATCCCCACTGAGCTAAGTCCCCCCCGCTGATTAGCACCGTTGTTCTCAGGTTAAGCGATGAGTCAATGAATCCCCTGAGCAATGCGTCTCCCAATCCATTGCCTAGGGACTCGCTTATTATCATTGAATCAATCATTTACCAACGATTACTGGGACGCATTTAAAAGGGTAGCCAAGGTTATGACCGCGACTGGAATTAACACGCTGCTTCATTTGAGGTTTCTCCTTAAAAACAAATCCATACCCATATGCCATATGGGGAGAATAGCAGGGTTAATGCATGGCGACTCTAGCAGAGGATGGGCCGTACATCGCCACCAAGCCACTGGTGGCTCTGAACTGTGATGCTGCGCCCATGAGTGGTGCCTAATCATGAGGGGTGCCCCCCAGTGGTCGGAATCCTCCCCTTCAGGGCGGGGAGCCGTCACTTGGATGGGGGTTCATTGCTCATGGTTTCCGAGAGCCCCTTAAGCACTTTCCCTAGGAGGACCACTAGGTTAAATAGGTCCTCACTGCTTAATTCCTTGAAGGAGGCAATGGCTATTTCCCTATACGCCACATCTATTTCCCTCAGGAACTCCTCGCCCTTCCCCGTTATGCTGATTATATTGATGCGTCTATCCCTCTTGTCCTTGCTGCGGGTCACGAATCCATTCTGCTCTAATCGATCCACGGAGTTAGTGATTGCTGCCTGAGTGACATAAAGCGAGTTAGCCAGCTCAACCATGGGTTTCGCGCCGTCCCTTAAACTCTTCAGTATCCAGAAGTCCAGTATGGTGAGGGAAGTGTTGCCCATCTTCTCGGAGAGCCTCCTATGCAGTAATTTATAGATCTTGACGATGCTCCCATAAACATCCGTCGCGTCCACACTCATTCTAAATCACTCCCCCTAAACAGCTTCCCGAGTCCAGTGTATATATTTCTCGCTTCCCCAAACTGGAGAGCGCATTGATAGGTTCATGTGGAAGAATCGCCGGAAGAGCACCATAAAATGCATCACTATAATTAAATGACAAATCCATACCCCCATATATGGCGAGGAGGAGTTTATTAAAGCTTATCCTGGGGCACCCACATGGTTAGGTTACCCAAGGGGCTCTACGGGATAACTGACACGAGTTACAGGGCGAGGAGTCACGTTGAGGCAGCGAGGATATTCCTGGAGGGCGGGTCCCGGATAATACAGTATAGGAGGAAGAGCGGATCCATTAGGGAGATGGTGGAGGAAGCCAAAGCAGTTGGGAGGCTCTGCAGGGAGTATGGCGCAGTGTTCATAGTTGATGATAGGGTTGATGTGGCCATATTATCGGATGCAGATGGGGTTCACGTCGGCGTGGAGGATGCGCCCGTGGCTGAGGTACGGAAGAGGTTTGGGGGATTGATAATTGGGGCAAGCGCTAGCTCAATAAGCGAGGCAATGCAGGGAGAAGCGGGGGGAGCCGATTACTTGGGCGTGGGATCAGTGTTCCCAAGCCCCACGAAGCCCGATTACGAGGTTCTAGGCATAGATGGATTAAGGAGGATAATACAGGCAATACATGTGCCGGCGTATGCAATAGGGGGAATAACGCTGGACAAGGTTCCCCTCATAAAGGAGGCGGGAGCATGGGGCGTCGCAGTCATCTCGGCAGTTCTAGACGCAGAGGATCCAGTTAAGGCGGCTAAGGCATTCACGGAGGCATGGGATGAATGATGACTAGGGCTAAGCCGAGGGCCACACATGTCGCCAACAAATTGATCAATTCATTGGATGCAATTCCCCACCTAATCCTCAAGGTCCTCGTGCCGCAGTGATGTACCTCGTAATCGGTGGTCACGCCGCATTTTGGGCACAAGTACTTGGGTTGAAGGAGGGCACCGAGGGCGCTGTCCATGACTTCGCCGATATACCCCACGAGCCAGAGAATTGGGTAATTGCTGGGCGGCGATGCCAGCCATACATATGAGGCTGGGAAGGGAAGCAGCGCCGCTGCCCTACTAATTAGGAGGGCCGTCATTATCATAGCGGCCGAGCCGGCGGCCGACCCGAGTTCCCCTAGAATGGTGATGCCGCCCGACGTGCCTGGGGATATCTTGATCCAGGGCTTAATTATTAATCGGGGCTGGGACTTGCTGAGGATGCCTATCTCGCTTGCCCAAGTATCGGCGGATGATGTGGCTATGCTCACCACTAGGAGATCCAGCAACTCATTGCTGGGATGAATCGCTGCAGCCGCGCTGATTATGCCTGGAATAATGCCAACGGCCATTACTTGCCTCGCGGTTCTCCCCTCTAGATCGCTTCCAACGCCGAGGGCCCGCTTCCTCGATGCGCCTAGCCGCGTCACTATGGTGGATAGGAATAGGAAGATTATGAAGAAGAGGACCGTGAGGGGCCCGCTTAATGAAATCAAGGTGCCGATAAGCACTGCGGCTGGAGCGGCACCTCTCCTAATCACCTTTAACTTAATGGCAGCCAGCGTCAATACAATGGACGCCGTGAAGCCTATCGCGAAGTAGTAGGCAACATATTGCATTGCCCATGCGATTCATGAGGGGATTATAAACTTAAGCTGAAGCCATAAGACAAATGGAAATCATCAAACACACATTAGTAAGTAACGCTTAACGATGGAGATGGATTCAGTATGAATATAGATTAGCTGTTAGGCATTGTGTAATGCACTGAATTCATTTCCCAAAGCAGTAGTTAACGAAAAAGATGAATTGCTTTAATTGCTTAATGAGAGAAGGCCCACTTTGAAGGGGGGGAGCGAAGCCGTTCTTTATCATTTGCTTAAAAGCATTAAAATTGAAGAAACGCCGATTTATTTTTTGATAAAAGAACGACGAAGTCTCGCCTCCCTTCCAGGGACGAGGAGAAGCCTTTAACCGAACCCAGCAATACTCCCCATGGCATCCATCCCCTAATCATTTCATCACTAAATAATGACTAATGGAAATAGGGTGCCAACCGATTGCCCCTGTTATGTATGAAACTTTCAGATTATCGGGTGCCATTCCTTGTGCGCAGTGGTCCCAGCTCACACCAATCCACTCAATAACCCACCATAAATAATTGAGGTGGAGGAGCCAAGCACTTATATTTTGGGTTTATGCCTATGTATGGTTATGGTTTCTCTTTTATTGCGTGTCCAATTAATGGTAACGCATATATAAATATTGCTAAACAATCCCATCAATGAAATCCCGCAACCCCTAATTCCAACTCCATTGACTCAAAGCCGGCGAGACCGATTCCCCAATAGAAAAAACGGGAATACATTAAGCATGTCTTAGTGGGGAGAAGCATCTAGCCTTGATTACTTAATCAATTAAATTGCACTGCCGAACTTAATAGCCTAGAAATAGCTCGATTAATCCGGGCCCCTTAGTGCAGGGACGAGATTAGTTGGTTTATGTTTTGGAGATGGGTTAATGCTTTCTTCAGCTTTGTAATTGAGTTATTTATATCGTGCCGCTCAAAATCGCTTTGCGCCTCATTCACCAGTTTCCTTAATTCATTAAGTGAGTCTATTATTGATGGAGAAATAATGGGGGACCCAGCACGCGAGTACTGAGTTGAAAGGACTGTGAGCGAATCAATTATTGTCATCAATACCTTTAGGTAGGAGTTGAACATGTAGGTGAACATATTCATGTAGGGTGCCATTGCCCCTCTCTCCCTCTGGATGAGGTCGCTGCCCAAGTATTGGCTCCAAACTATTATGCCGTTCACTATCTGGATAGATATATTCAACTGCTGGGAAATAATGCCAATTATCACGTCATTACTTACCGGCATTACTAGAGCCCCTCCCCCACTAATTTAAGGTATTCCGTAAACATAATGGAGAAGGAGAAGAGGCAGCCCCAATATTCCCACGCTTAACTGTTAATGAATTTAAGGGGGCAACTAGGATGAAAGCTTCTCGGCCCTAATATAATTAGCGCTCATTATGATTGCTCCGGCATTCTTAGCGGCATTAACTATATCCCCCAGCCTACCCTTATTGGCTGGATAAATGAGGAGCGCGCGGCCAGTTACTTCCCCTGGATTAGTATAGGCATGAACGAGGAGCGGCACTTCCCCATTTGCTGTGGACACCGCCTGAAGAACCCTGGCTAACGCCCCTATCTCGCGACTCAGCGCCACATCAAGCACGTAAATGCCTCCCGTCGATATCGCTAATTGATAAACCCTGTGAAAAACCTTCTCGGCGTTCTCCAGGGACCTCACTATATCGCTCATGACATAATTATAACACTGCGCCTAATAAACCTTTCATCAATTATAGACATAGACAACCGTAAACTACTCGCCCTTATGCGATAAGAACTACAAACCTCGCCTTTTAAGGCCTAGGTATTTCATGCCCTAGTGCTGAGGGGATTAATTAGCTTCCCTGATCAATCTCTAGGGGCGGGGATCGACTACCCACAATACCAAGGGAAGGAGTAGCACCCATGAATGGGGACGTAACCCTCTAGACCCCTGGGAACCCTCGCCAAATGGCGGGAGGAGGCCAGTAGGTTTCCAGTAGACCTTTACGGTTAGCATCCTTCCTCGGGTATTCACGTGTTCCTCAACTCATGCCTCTCATTAAGGCATGGACCACGTTTATGGATGTCAGGTCACGTAAGTGATATTCCCTATACTTTAATTAGTCTAATTTGAGCGGGATGAGACTTGAGTTCTCCGAGGAAGGTGCTGAGGGAATTGGCGGTAATGGATTGGAAATCGTTAAAACCATGATGAATTAGTTATTAGTATGGCTAGGATACCGGTGGCGTTCATTGATCCATTAATCGGGGATCTCGGGGCTCCACCCCACTCAATTAATTACTTGAACGATGTTGAGGATAAGGTGGTGAAGGGGCTGAGGGAGGAGTTTCCAGGCATTGATTTCCCGATTCACCACGTACGTGATATGAGCGATGCCGAGGAGTTCCTGAAGAGCGAGGAGGGGGCCGTTGGGTACCTCGTTGTGGTGCTTAATTCAATAGTTGGATTGCTGGATCCCATATTGATGAGCGGTAAGCCCGTCGTGGTTATAGGCGAGGCATATAGCGGCGCTGGGGAGACGCTTCTTGGTTCTCTCCATCCTGGTCGTCGCGTGATCACGATATTCACGAGGAACCCAGCGGGGAGGGAAGCAATCAGTAGAGTTAAGTATCTCTTGGCCCTGGATAAATTGAGGAACAGTAAGGTACTCTTCATAGTCTCTCCCAGCACTAAGTCCCACGTGACTTGGCAATTCCCCCTCAGCACGGATCTTTACTCCGTGTTTAGAAGCATTAATGCAATAGCTGGAGTAATGCCCATAATAATTGATGCCGAGGAGTTCCGCTTGAAGTACTTTAACCGCGTTAATGAGGATGAAGCAAGAATCGTGGCCGATAAGTGGTTGAGGGGCGCTGAATCCATTAAGGAACCTGACTTAAATGAAGTGATTAACTCCGCTAAGCTGTACCTAGCTATGAGAGAGGCCGCCCGAGAGATGGGGGTTAATGCCGTGGCCGTGGACTGCATAGTTCTCTATAACACGGGCCTATTGCGGGCTTGGCCCTGCCTCGGCTACATGCAGCTCTGGTATGATGGAATAATCCCGATATGTGAGGCCGATGCGTACTCAATGGTTCCCATACTGATCGGGAAGTACCTACTGGGGAGAAATGGGTTCGTGGTTAATGTGGGCATGGATTCGGAGACGGGGGAATTCATTTATCATCATTGCTATGCACCAACTAATCCGCATGGCGGCGATAAACCGGAGACCAGCTACATCATAACTACGGCTCACCTCGGTTCCAAGCATGCCTCGATTCACGTTAAGTTGCCCACTAATGAGAAAGTAACGGTGGTCGGCTTCAATCCTGAGGAGAGGCAATTATATATTCATGTGTCCCACGCATCCATGAATGAGTATAGGGCCGAGGCCTGCTCAACTAAGTTAGTTGCCAAGGGTAATGTGGAGAAAGTAGTTGGGAGCTGGAGGAGGCGGAGCGGGTGGCATAGAGTGGTGCTTTACGGCGATAATGGGAAGGAATTAAAGGAATTCGCTGCCCTATTGGGATTAACCATCATCGATGAGAATGGGGAGGGATTGCTTGACTCCGTCGGCGATAAGGAACTGCCTGGAAACGTTTATTAATGAGTTATTGAATATTAATGAAAATGGGCGATATCGCCGGCGTCCTCAGCCAGGCCCAGGACATGTTCACGAGGGTATATGAATTAATGCTGTCCGCCCAAAGAGGCGTATGTATACTCGACATAACATTAATGGATAGGCCCGGGGAATTAGGCAGGGTACTAACTAAGATAAGCGAGAAAACCGGAGCGGAACTATTATTATCATATGCATACGCGGACACGCGATCCAAGATTGGACACGCTATATTGATATATGAATGCGGGGAGGGGGGGAGTCGAATAATTGAGGCAGCAAGGGAGGGCGGCGCAATAGTGATGGGCGCGTATTACTTATCATCAATTAATTATCGCGAGGAGCATGGTTAGGCATGAACCTAGGCTTCACATTGCCCGCCGTAATTAATGGGGGAAGAGTGAATTTTTAAACGGCTTCTCTAGGTTCCCCTTTGATGAGTTGCGTTTTCTGCGATATAATTAATGGGAGGGCGCCTGGGTACGTGGTTTATGAGGATGAGGATGTCGTGGCTATCCTGGATAAGTACCCGGCCGCCGAGGGGCATATACTGGTAATGCCGAGGAGGCATCATGAGAATATCTATGAGTTGCCGGATGACTTGCTCTGCAAAGTAATTAAGGCAACCAAGAAGGTGGCTCTGGCCGTGAAGGAATCATTGGGCGCAACTGGAGTGAGGGTGCTTCAGAATAATGGGGCGGATGCCGGCCAAGTGGTTTTTCACATTCATTTCCATGTGATTCCATTTTATGGTAACTATAGATGGAACAAGCATGAATTGACCCCGGAGGAGGCGGAGAGAGTGGTTTCCAGGGTGAAGCCCATGCTCTCGAGAGTGGGGGTGAGCAGCAATGCCGAAAAGCATTAAAAGGATGGGGCAAGGGCCATGAATGAGGGCCGGTAGTCTAGCCTGGAAGGATATCCGCCTTGCACGCGGGAGATCGTGGGTTCAAATCCCACCCGGTCCACCATAACTGTTACCCAGTCTAATTGGTGCTGGGTGGAGACTATATTAATTGCCCACCCAATCACAGTTAATGAGTGATTCCTATATTGAGGGCATGTTGCGGGGCGATATTGCTCCCTTCATGCGTCACATAAATGCGCAGCTGCATGTTGGATCTAGATGGGGGTCGGATTACGATGATGAATTAAGCAGGTTAGCTCCACGGCTCACCGCATTGATTGATGATGCTGCCGATGCTTACTGCGTAAATGGTAGGTCCGCCGGGGTAAGCGAATTCTTCTCGGGGAATGAGTGTTTCAGCGTAATTAGCGGGGAATTACGGGACATATTGTCTTCCCCACGCAATGACTCGTATTGGCAGAGGAGGACAATGACTGCTTTAATGCTTGTTTCTCGTGGAGTTGGCGTGGCAACAATAATTGCCTTGCCCACTCAATTATTGGTGACTCTCCTGAGCTCCGCCACTAGGAGCGGCCTCCAGTTAAGGCTGGACACGGCTAATGCATTGGAGAGAATGGCCAACTTATTATCCGTGATTTATGCGGAGGCAATTGTTCACTTAATGGCGGAGGCAGCGGGTAGTTCAATGAATATATTCGTTCAATTAATGAGGGGCCACTGGATAAGCCGCGGCAAATGAGGGCTCCTCAATATTTACCTGTAGTGCTGAGGAGCCTAAGGAACCGCATTCATTGGTTTGCATGTTATCGGTAACTACGGCAAGCAATTAATCGGCTTGTCCCCAAGTCTCTATATGTTGCTGATGCCCCTTTACATGCTTGCTGGATTAATGGTCCTGATCCACGTCTTCGGCTCATATTTGGGGTTCAGGGGACTAGCCGTGCCTAGGCGCATCGGAGTAATCATTTCGATATATGAGTCATTATTCTACTTCATTATGCTGCTGGTCCTATATGGTTCACCCATCACCGCCTTATTAATTGTCTTCGCATTGATTCACTGGGCCGGGGCTTACGCATACATCAAGGGATACTTGGGCAAGCACTCATCTAGAACCAGGCTAAGGATGTATGGGCTCTATGAGGCTGTGGAGTTATCGTTCATACTCATTATCCTGCTTTACCTCTGAGAAATTGATCTAAATTGTCTGAAGAAGGAGAGACAATTAAAAACCCATAAATGCCAATAATTGAGGAATAAATTTTACCCATGAAACCTAAGGGCTTAATTATAAGATTATGTTGAGACCATAGAAGTTACACTTACCATGGATGAAAGAGACAGAATTATTATTGCCTAAGGAATAGAAAAATTAAGACCAGAAAAATAAGGCTAAAAGCTGAGGAAAACAGAGTCATTTTGGAACCTATAAATCCTGTAAATTAAACGACAAACCTCGCCCTTTAGGGCCGGGGAGGGGTCAGTGAAGTAACGATTTATTTGGTTGTGTAATTATAGTTCTTGTAGTTTGCATTATTTTAATGATACTTAATGCTTATTAATATTTTACTTTGTTTAATTTCATATTCAATCATATAGGATCTCCGTGTTCAGGGCGGTGGAGGACTTGAAGTGGTCATCCGCTCATACTTGGTCCTTCATCGCCTTCTCAATGGGACTCCTCTTCGAGGCCTACCTGGTTGGAATAGCTCCAATAGCCACGACTTGGTTCACGCTGCCCAGCCAATTAACTGCATTGACATTGATTTGGCCATTTCTTTGGCTAATAGTTGGGTTAATAATAGTTGGGCCCCTCTCGGATAAGTTCGGCAGGAAGAGGCTCTTCCTATTAACCATGAGCATGTACGCGGTCGGCATATTGATATTCATTTCGGCAACAATGCTTATGCCAAGCTACTTATCGCTCCTAGTTTCCCTAGCCATTCTACTGGCGGCGGCCGGGGGAGAAATGAATGTCATATTAACCGATATGCATGAGGTCATGCCGCGGCGCCACAGGAGTAAAGCCGCCTTCTTCCTAATCAACTTCATTAATGTGGGGCTAATGCTGGTATCCATAATTAGCCTAAACACTCAATTAATTGGCCCCTATTACCAGAGGCTCGCCATAGGGGTCATAGGCATACTCATACTTTTCGTCTTGGTCATTAGCAGAATGAAGATGCCGGAATCCATTAGGTGGCTGGAGAAGCGGGGAATGATTGATAAAGCCATTGAGGAGGTCAGGAAGTATTACGGCGTGAGTCTGGATCCAAGTAATTTGCCGAAAATAGAGGAGCAAGTCAATGCAAGCATGAATCCGCCCCTCTGGTTCCCCGCTTCCTGGTAGCGACCGCATTGATGACCGCTAATGATCTGGGCTTTGGACTATTAGCCTACGAGTTAGGCCCCATATACTATAGCGCGCAGACGGCATTAATAATACTTGTTACCTCAGCGGCGGAATTCATAGGCGGCTTATTGGTGGCTCCATTCGCGGACAGGATAAGCAGGAAAATCATACTCCTCGTTTCCACGGGCGGCTCAGCGATAACCACCTACATAATAATAGCGCTGATCGGGATCATAAAGAGCAGCTTCTCCGTATTCATGATTCTGGACTTCGTGTTGAACATCTTCATTGGAATCCAGTACCTAACCATGGACACATTCAAGGGGGAACTATGGCCCACCAATAGGAGGGGGACATTCATTGGCTTGATCAGGCTAATATCCATAGGCTCCCTCATACCTGAAACGCTCTGGGCAGTGAATGCTCCATTAACTCAATTCCTGGCATTAAACTCTGGCGTGTGGACAATGGGGCTGCTGGCAGCCATAGCGTGGTACATGAAGGGAATAGAGACGGGAAAGGGAGTTAGCATAGCGATAACATCGGGAGAAGCGCCCGCCAAGACATAAACACAAATATAGCCATGCCCCCATCAACTCTACGCCTCATAATGAGTCGCTTAATTTTTAAAAATCCAATAAATCAGTGATGCATGGGTTCACGTTCATTAATGGCATTAACGGGCATAATTGCGGCCATAGTTGCCTGGGCAGTTATACTCATAAGCATATGGATTAATCCATGGTTCATATTCACCAGGAATGCATTCAGCGATCTCGGGGGTCCATCCGCTCGATACCCATGGATATATAATTATGGACTAATACTCACGGCGGCATTAGTGCTCATCTTCTCCATTCACTTAATCCAATACTCCAGAAATAAACTGGAGACCGTGGGTGCATCATTCATATCAATAGCGGCGCTCTTCCTCGCAATGATTGGCGTATTCCATGAAGGCACTTACCCCCACGTATTCGTATCAACATGGTTCTTCGCGCAATTCGACCTAGCAATAATAACCTGGGGCTTGGGTTCAGCCATGTCCGGCAATAAGGAGGGCTGGATAGAGCTCCTAATGGGCCTCGCTTCCCCAATCCCAGCAATCCTCATTAAGTGGCCATCCGCAGCAACCCTAGAGACCTACGGCATAGCAATAATAGATGTATTCACGATAATCGTTACCTATAGAGAATATGCCTCGAGGCAATTATCCCAATAGGAACCCTAACTGTTTTGCCCGCGATGCCTTGGGATTGTTTTGATGGGTGGAGGGGGCGTAATTCCTTCTTAATTGCGTGTCCAATTAATGGTAACGTAAATATAAATATTGCGCAACGCCCAAACCCCCAATCAATGCCCTGAACCAATCCCCCTTACACTCCTATTGCCAATGATTAGGAAAATAATGGATATCGATAATGCCGTTGACCACATTACTGTGGTGAGTCCATATAAGTAACTCTGCGAAACCACGCTGAATGCTGCCAAGTAGTTCAGTGCCGCCGCGTACTAGTCAATATATGCATGGGCAAGTATGGTCAATACCATCGAGGAACCCTTGCATGGATCATAAAAGTGTAACTCGCCCCTGTTCGCTTCCACGAGTAGGGAGATCGAACAATAGGCGAGTAAAGAGGGGTGGGGGTCTTTGCCGAGAGAGGGGGATGCGCCTTTTTAACGGTAACTCACATTCTAATCGCTGGTCTTTGCACTATGGGATGCATCTAAATATAGCAATCTGTCAATGCGCGTCATGAGTAAAACTTGGCACGGCGTGGATAGGACGCTGTACGTCTGGTACCCAAGGATCGATTACGATAAGTGCACGGGCTGCGGTCTCTGTCTTCTCACCTGCGGCAATGACGTGTTCAGATGGTCGCGGGAGAAGAACTTACCAGTGGTGGCGAATCCCGGCAGCTGCGTAATGGGGTGCACCACTTGCGCGAAGCTTTGCCCAGAGGATGCGATATCGTTTCCCGATGATCCCAAGAAGTTCTTGAAATCGGTGGTGATGAAGGAAAAGGTTTTCTTCACGGTGAAAAAGGAGCTGAGGGATAGGCTCGACAAGTACCCCGATCACAGGGTGTCGATCGAAGACGTAGAGGCTTGGCAAAAGGCCAAGAGCGGTGGTGGAGATGACTAACGAGGCTGCCAAGCCGGACTTCAGTAAGTGGCACGGTATCGACCGCAAGACCATAAATTGGGGCCCGAAGATAGACGAGAGCAAATGCGTGGGTTGCGGCCTCTGCGTCGTTCAGTGTTCCGAAAGGAGGAACGTTTTCGGTTATGATGAGCAAAAGAGGAAGGCGGTGGTGCTTAATCCGGAGAACTGCATGGTTGGGTGCAACAACTGCCAAGTAGCCTGCCTTTGGGATGCCATAGCCTTCCCGGACGTCTCAGTGGTGAGGGCGCTGGGTAAGAAGCTCGTGGACTCGGGAAGGGCTAAGCAGGAACTGGAGGCCCGGCTCGGCAAGAGCCCCAATTTGATCATCGAGCTTCCTCCAGACAAAAAAGCCCGACGTCGGGTTGAACGCTGGGGAGTGGAAACGTAGGCGGTTAGCTGATCCCACAAATCCTCCAATTTCTTTTTGATAGAACGAACGACAAACCTCGCCCCTCATATTTAGGAAATTGACTAGAGGAGGATATCCTAAGGGAAATAGTCTTGGTTTTAAACCTTACCCCGCCCTTAAGGGCGGGTTTGTTGTTCGTTTTATTATGGAGGGATAAATAGACCTTAACAAGATCGACCCAATCACACAAGAGCCAGGAGGCGGCGTGTTTTCAATCCTAAGTTCGTCTCCGCATGAGTCCCCACGCCGCTAGGGCAATCAAGATAACTAGGATGGCGGCGATCGGCAAGTAATTGGGGTGCCGTGGAGCACTCGCATCCTCATACCATGCCGCAATGATTAGGGCAACCCTCCTCGCTAAGGCGGGATTATGAATTATGATGCCGATCTCCCTATTGCCGCTCAGCGACGTGGAGTCCAGATTGATTGATCCTATATATACGTACCCATTTATCGCTATTGCCTTGGCCGTTAAGCCGCCCAGTAAACGCGCGCCTAACTCCATTGATGCCGCCTGGTTCTCCCCATAATCATTGAGGACAACGTAGCGATGACCGTGGTTGAGCACGGCGCCGAATTCGCCGGAGGATGGATATAATTCCTCCATTGCCATGTACAGCGGGCCGGGCATATTGAGGAGTTCCCCAAGGCATTGCGCGGAGTTTATTGGGGACACTATTATGCCGGGGTAATCAAGGGCGATCGGTTTCCCCTCATAATCCTCGATTATAATGTTGGCGAGCTCATGAGCAACCGTGGAGTTATGTATCACCACATCAATCCCGAGGTCCCTCGTTAAGCCGTAGTAAGTGGGATTAATGCTGCCCAGCACCGCCGTCTCATTATCTATTATGAAGACCTTTGAGTGCGTGAAATCATAGCCATACATGAAGCGAACCCTGGCCCCCGATGAATTAAGCTCATTAATTATGGCGTCCTCACTGCTCGGCACGCCGCCATACACGTTCCCCGAGAGGACTATCATTACTTCAACGCCGCGCCTCGATGCATTGATCAATTCATTGGCGAGGGGCCAATAAGTGAACTCATAGGCCTCCACGTATATCGATGAATTGGCTGAGTTGATTAACCTAAGAAGGTAACTCGCATTGCTTGGCCCGATCAATAGGCTTAATTGATTGTCATTAATGGAGATGAAGCAATTGGATTGAGCGGCGGCAATTGAGGTGATCGCCGCCATCATTATCATAATGATGATTGGGATTATCTTCATAATTGATCAAGGATTAAGTTTTTCCATCCATGCACTTAACTATGCCGTTAATGGTGTCCTGCGCTATTCTCTTAATCATGGAATCCATGTCCACGAATCGAGCCATCATTGAGAATAATCGCCCCAACTCGGCCTCAGCCGCCCAATCAATTATCGATGAGTCCCCCGCCTGCCTCACGGATAGGTCAAGGGTTATTCCCAAGTTGCTTCCAACCGCCCTCCCCTTTATCAAGTACCTAATGCTTGACTCGAGCGGCATTACCTGTATCTCCGTGTTAGCTGTGACTCGCCTAAGCTCGGCTATGGGCACCTCATCCCCCAACTCAACCCTGAACACTACCTTTGCCTTCCCGCCCTCCACTGAGTAGGAAACCACGTTTGGTATACATGGAGCAACCCGCTCCAAGTCGAGGAGGAATTCCCTGACCTCGTTAATCGGCTTGCTCACGTTAAATGAGCCGCTGTACCTCAATGTGCTTGGCATGCGCATCACCACCCTAATCGGGCCCGCCCCTCGCGCGAGTACTCGCTCAGTATGGATGCGTATGCCGCTATTCTTCCGTACTCGTCATCGAGGCTATTGGCCAAGGCCCTAATCGTTGACCTAATGAAGGGGGATGCCTTCTCGGCATAAGCGTAGGGATCGCTGGGTAACTTATACTCCTTGGTTCTTGATGGCTTGCTTGACCCAAGCATGCCGGCAACCACGTCGCCCACCATTTCCCCCACTAATCTACCCGTCGTGAATTTCCCGCCTATTATGGACACCATGTTGCTGGGGCTCTCATGCCTCACCACGGCGAAGTCCCTCGTTGCTTCCCGTGCATCGACGCCCTTCATCTTGATTAATGGCCTCACCGCCGCATATGATCTAAGAACCTTGGTTCTCTCGATGGCCGGAATCATGGCCGCCGCCTCCCTAGTTATTAGGCCCACATCCTCATCGCTTATCTCAACATTATCGGGGTCCTCCACTATGAGCGCCGTTGTTCCAGCTATTGAGCGGGCGCCATATGGTAGAACTATATCCCCATCGCTGGGGGGCCTCAACCTATTTATTACTCTATGATTGAGGAGCCTCTCGTACACGACCATGACGCCCATGGTTGCCATCACGTCGACGCTTATGCCGGCCATAGATGCAATGCGGGAAGCCCATGGACCCGCGGCATTAATCACGATCCTAGCCCCAATCCTCTTGGTTTCCCCGCTCACGTTATCCCTCACAATTAGTTCAGTCACGGCGTCGCCGGCCACGTTGATGCCGATTACCTCCGCGTCCTGAATTATCAATGCGCCCTCATCATGGGCAGCCATGGCCACGCCACTCATGAGTTCCCTAGCCTTAACCACCTTATCGGGAACGCTTATCACTAGCTTGGCTTGGGGGGATAGGAAGGGTTCCTCCCTCAGCACCTCGCCCACGTTCTCCTCCCTATAATTAATGCCGGTTGCCCTGAGGGCCCTAGTGAATTCATCCACATAATTAAGGTCCTCCTCGCTTATCGCAACGAAGAGCCCCCCGGTATTTATGACGTGGCTAGGCGCTATTTTGCTGAGGGTCTCATTCTCCCTTATGCACTCCATGGCCGCCTTGGGATCGGAGACAGCGTACCTAGCCCCACTGTGTAGGAGGCCATGCATTCTATCGCTGGTGCCGCCCCCAATTGCCCCTCGCTCCAGTAGTGCGACGCTGAATCCGCGCAGCGATAAATCCAGGGCAGTGAATAATCCATTGATTCCACCCCCTATGATTACGGCATCTAGATTACTTGCTTCGCTTCTCATTTCACAATGCTCTGGTGACCAGTATTTATGTATTAAATATTGGGCATCGCGCAATAACTTAAAACTAAATGCCTGGGCATTGCTTCGATGAGGATAACCCAATTATTGCCCCTCTGGTTCCTCCTGTTCACAATAGGGTTTGGATGGTTCCTCCTGGCCCCCCTTGTCCCAGCACTATCATCCATATTCAACATAAGCATAGGCGCCGTCATATTCATGATCTCCGAGTACGGCTTAACGATGGTTATTCTAGGCATATTGGCGGGCTGGTTATCGGCTAGGCTAACAATACGGCGAGTCCTAATCACATCAGCCGCACTCTCAATGATTGGATTAATGGGTAGGGCCTTTGCCTGCAATTACTCCTCGTTCCTACTGCTACAAACAGTGGCGGCAGCGGCTTATCCATTATCCCTAGCCCCAATAGGGGCCGTGGCCCAGGCGGTCTACAGCGAGCGGAGCCACACAATAGTGGGGGCAAGCGTTGGCATCCTCTTCCTCGGGATGGCTATGGGCTCCCTCCTGGGTCCCCACATGTTCCTGGCCTGGGGACTACGCGGCTCTCTATACGTCTCCGGCGCATTATCCATAATTGCCCTTGCATGGATGATCATGGGTTCAAGGAATTACCCGGCCAAGTACAGCAGATCATTAAGAGGCGTGTTCCAGGTGGGTATGCTGAAGAATTGGTACATTGGATTCACGGTGGCCTCCTTATCAGTCATGTTCAGCTCAATAGCAAGCACGATGCTTGCCCATAATGGCTTACCCATAAGCGATGCGTTAACGTATGGCGGCGAGTTCGGGGGCTTGGCATTCCTCGGCTCAGCCCTGGGCGCAATAATTCTGCCGACGCTCTTTGAGTACATAAATAAGGTGAGGCTAGGCCTAGTGCTGACTAGCCTCCTCTCCCTCGCGTCAGCCGCATTGCTTAGCTACTACCTGGCATACACGGCCCAAGTGCTGCTCCTCTCAGTTCTATTCTTCATATTCGGCTTCGTCGGCAACGCGTTCTGGTCAATGGCGCTCGCATCAGTTACAAGCTACGTTAAGGACCCGGCCAGGGCCGGCCTCGCCACATCAATGTACAGCGTAGCCACTAACCTAGGCGTCACGTTCATACCGTCGCTCCTCGGCTCAATGTTTCCCACGCATCAATTCATTTCCATAACGATAGTATCAACCATGATGCTTCTGGCACTCGTTGCATCTATATTCCTGAAAACGGACTAACGATTCGAATTTTCCCTCCAAAGAACCCCAACCGATATCCTCTCCGCCATGAGGGGCTCCCTCCGGAGCGGTTTATTGGCATCGCCAAGAGATATCCAGAAAAAATACTGATTCTTGGGCGAGGCTTTTCGCTCCCTAATCTATATAGATTAATTGATTGTGAAGGGTGCTCTCTAACTGGAAAACGTGGTCGGCCCCCGTAATTGAAGCGAAGTCTTGGAATCGGGGCATGATGCATCCCTACTATCTGACTGAACATTATGATAAAACGAACGGCAAACTCGCCCCTTTAGGGCGGGGAGGAAGTCAGAAAATTCACATGGGTACAAAGAGGTAGATTTCAATTCTTTTATAGATTCTGCCAGGTAGCCGAGTATTTATTGAAAAATTTGCCTAATCTAGAGTTTCAATTCTTTTGTAGATTCTGCGCAAAGGAATATATTGTCTTGCTTGATTCATTACCTATCTGTTTCAATTCTTTTGTAGATTCTGCAGGAGGAGTTATTTAATCATAAAATAACGTTTAGCCGTGAGTTTCAATTCTTTTATAGATTCTACATGGTAAAGAGAGCACAACTGCTTGGAAACGCCTAAGGTTTCAATTCTTTTGTAGATTCTACCTTGAGGAATTGTATCACTCATCCCGCAATTCATACCCTGGTTTCAATTCTTTTGTAGATTCTACTCGATCACAAGTGATACGTGGTATCACCTATGACCATTTAAGTTTCAATTCTTTTGTAGATTCTACCAGTATAGATTTGACCCATACGCAGCGGGCAAATAAAGTTTCAATTCTTTTGTAGATTCTACGGGAGAGGTGGAGAAAATAATAGAATTTAAAAAAGATTAGGTTTCAATTCTTTTGTAGATTCTACTTTTAAGCCATGCTCCGCATTGCGCCCATGGATATCTTAACAGTTTCAATTCTTTTGTAGATTCTACGTAACCTGTGCCCACTGCACCAAATTCGTCGAGACATGTCAGTTTCAATTCTTTTGTAGATTCTACAAGTTAAGGAATTACTAAGGAAATACGGTTATGAGATTGAGTTTCAATTCTTTTGTAGATTCTACCCTGCCCCTAAAGGCGTTACGACTCCTGCGCTTAGACTCAGTTCCAATTCTTTTGTAGATTCTACTTTAGTAAGGCCAGGAGATTTTCGGAAGACAAGCGAAGTTTCAATTCTTTTGTAGATTCTACTGAAAACTTATATACTTGCTTTATATTTAAGTATTGCGCTTCTGTTTTTTCCCAAGTGGGTTGCCTAGCCGCGCCTTGGGAAAACCCCGCGGGGCGCGGAAAAGCATGGAAAAATTTCCCAAGACAAAATAGAACGAATGACTTGATCGAATGGGAGGGGCCAGAATGCCATTATGTAATTAATTGAAGTTAATAGTTATTGTTCTCCTGAGGCCCCAGATTTATAATTGAGCAGCTCCGCGCCAAGGCATGGGGATGTACGTATTGGCCATTGATCAGGGAACAAGCAGCACTAGGGCTAGTATAATTGATTCTGGGGGGAACATGATTGGGTGGAGCAGTAGGGAGCATTCCCAAATATATCCGCGGCCTTCATGGGTTGAGCATGATCCCCTGGAGATCTGGAGCAACGTTAAGATAACGATCAAGGAAGCAATTACGAACAGCGGAATAGATCCCAAGCAATTAGCCGCGATAGGCGTCACGAATCAAAGGGAAACAATAGTGGCCTGGAGCCCCATAACAGGATTACCGCTTCACAACGCGATAGTTTGGCAGGATAAGCGCACGACTAGCCTAGTTGAGTCGCTGCCTCGCAATGATATAATCAGTAAGACGGGGCTAGTGCCGGACTCATACTTTAGTGGACCAAAGATACAGTGGCTGCTGAGCAACGTGCCTGGGCTACGTGATAAGGCGCGGAGGGGCGAGGCATTGTTTGGGACAATCGATTCATGGATAACGTGGAACTTGACGAGGGGCGGCAGGGAATTAATTAATGCGAGGGGCGGCGCGCACGTCACGGATTACAGCAATGCCTCCAGGACTATGTTGTTCAATATACGCCTGCTTGATTGGGATCCCGAGCTGCTCGAGGTCATGGGATCAATTGATTCGGATTCACTGCCTCTCCCCTTGCCCAGCAGTCATTACTTGTTTGGATACACGGGGCCCGATGTGACTAAGTTAATTGGAGCCGAGGTGCCTGTCACAGGGATGGTGGGCGATCAACAAGCCGCTTTATTTGGGCAAGCTGGATTTAGGCGGGGAAGCATTAAGGCAACATATGGAACCGGCACATTCATTTTAATGAATACTGGGGAGGACATCATGGAGCCTAAGAATGGATTACTATCCACGATCTTCTACTCCACTCAGCGGGGATCAGCCGTGTATGCATTGGAGGGAAGCATATTGATTGGGGGAGCAGCGATTCGTTGGGTTATTGATGCAGGCATCGCTAAGTCAATCCGTGAAGTGGAGGAGTTAGCGGGGCAGGTGAGCGGGAATGGGGGAGTCTACTTCGTGCCGGCGCTAAGCGGTTTAGGGGCGCCGTACTGGGATCAATACGCGAGGGGAACCATAATTGGATTAACGAGGAGCAGCGACGCGAGGTACTTGGCTAGGGCCGCGCTGGAGGCCGTGGCGTACATGGCAAGGGATGTTCTTGAATCATTTAGATCCGTGGCTGGAATTAATTGGGATGAGTTAAGGGTTGATGGAGGCGCCTCCAGGAATAACTTATTGATGCAATTCCAAGCCGATATAACTGGCCTAAGAGTGGTGAGACCCATCAACACGGAGACGACTTCGCTTGGCGCCGCGTACCTCGCTGGATTAGCGGCTGGGCTATGGAGGGACTTAAGCGATGTGGCTGGGCTATGGAGGCCCGAGGCCGTGTTCATTCCAAGAATGCCGCTCACTGAGAGGGAGCAATTATATGGGGCCTGGAAGGCGGCCGTGGCGAGAGCCATGGGTTGGGCCCGGGAGACTCCTTGGGCCTTGTCAAATAATGAATCATGAAAATACCTATTTTTTAGGCCTTATATAGATATATATAATGTTTGTATGGTAAAAAGACAATACTTATAAGCATGTATTTTCCCCGTGAACCGTATGAGCAATCAGACTCACTACCCCAGTAGAGCCACGTATACTGTGGTTTCCGCGCTTGGGTACTTGCTAGATGGTTATGACCTCAGCGTGATAAGCGTCTTCACATTCTCGCTAATAAAGTTCAAGTTCTTCCAGTACAATAGCTTTGAGTTGGCCTTCGTTACTGGAGCAGCGTTGCTTGGCGCAATGTTCGGCGCATTGGTGTTCGGCCACTTCTCTGACAGATTGGGCAGGAGGTACCTATACACGTTTGACTTGATCTTCTTCGTGGTATTCGCCGCCCTCAGCGCTGTATCCACCAACATAATTCAAATGATTATTTACAGGTTCTTCGTTGGGTGGGGAGTTGGCGCCGACTACGCACTGAGCCCCGTCTACGCCACGGAGATGTACCCCACTGGAAAGAGGGGCATGGGATACGGCTGGGTCTACACGTTCTGGAGCGTGGGCGCATTCATAGCATTCATGCTTGGCTACATCTTCTACTTGATTGACCCAATATATGGCTGGAGGTGGGCATTAGGAATAGGCGCAGTCATTGCCTTAATCACGATAGTGATGAGGAGCCGCATGCCGGAATCAAGCCGCTGGAGAGTCGCGGTGAAGCCTAATGAGGAGGCCATAGCAGAGGCCAAGAATTTATCATACGCCACCGGCATGCGTGAGGAGGATATAGATAAGCTTGTGGATACCGAGAACAGGAAATTATCACACGTGAGGCCCGGATCCTTCCTGGAGCTATTCAGGGGCGAGTACCTCAAGAGAACGGCGGTGGTTTGGGTGCAGTGGATCCTCTATGATATTGGATCCTATGGATTCGGCCTTTACGCTCCATCTATAATATCAATGCTCGGCTTCACGGGCGCCTCCTCCATATTAATGTCGGCCCTGCTATATATACCGGGCGCATTGGGCGCAATGGGCGCCGCATTCCTAAATGATAGGTGGGGCCGCCGCCTCCTGCAATTGCTCGGCTTCGGCTTCGCCACGCTGGGAATGGTTCTCGTGGCGCTTGGCGCCTTAATAGGCGGCTTAGTGGCCATGGTTATAGGAACAATAGGATTAATACTTTGGTACGGCATGGGGAACCTGGGTCCCGGGAACACCATGGGTCTCTACGCCATAGAATTATTCCCCACGAAGCTTAGATCCACCTCAATGGGCGGCGCCACGGCAATAACTAGGCTAGTGTCATTCTTCAGCGCATTCGAGTTCCCATATATAGCATTAACCCTAGGGAAATTAACGTTCTTCGAGTTCCTTGCGGCAATAACTGCGGCAGCCTTCGTATTCACCATATTCTTCACTCCGGAGACCAAGGGAATATCGCTTGAGGAAATATCCGTGGCCAAGTACGAGGGGCCAAGCCTGAGACCAAGGCTTAAGTTGGAGACAGAGAGGAAAAAGGAAGAAACAAAATAATTAACTAAACAAAAATATAGGTAAAAATGTTTATTTTATCTTCTTGCGCTTCTAGTTGTGGTTATAAAACGAACGACAAACCTCGCCCTTCAGGGGCGGGGTAAAAGCTTAAAAACCTCTTACTATTCCTCCTCAGGATGCCCTCTTCCGGTCAATTTTCAAAGAATGGGGGGCGGGGGCCGACCCCGCAATACCGGGAGGGGGCATCAAAGAAATCGAATTCACTAACAAGAGAACTAACGTGGTTCGCCTCCTACCAAATGGGTTCCAAGAAAGAAAGCTGAGGAGGCTGGCCAACATCTCTGCCAAGTTGTTTAACGAGATCAACTATGAGAGGAGGCAGCAATTCTTCCGCGGTGAAAAAGTGGACTTCGAGGGAACGTGGGATAAATGCTACGAGAAGTACAAGGAAGAACTAGGAGTCAATGCACAAGCAATCATGCAGAAGAATAATGAAGCCTGGAACTCACTCTTCTCCCTCCTAGCTGAGGAAGGAAAACAAACTACCACCCCACATGAGTCACGTAAGCCCGCCGCGTTATTGGAAGGATGGGGAGGCTGGAGGGAGGAAACTCCTCCTAGTCGTGAGACAAGATAGGTATGTAGTGGATGAACAGAAACTAGTCCTAAAGGACTTCGGCCTAGAAATCAATTTTACGGGTAGATTAAGGTGGCACGGGAAACAAGGCAGACTAGAAATATACTATGATGAGACGAGGAATGCTTGGTATGCCTCCATCCCAGTGGAGGTGGGCGTCGAGGTAACTAAAACGGGAAGGAGGAGCAAGCATATCCTTCGCGGTGAAAGAAAGAGCATTCAAGTTAAATCACCGAAGGGAAGCAAAATGGCCTCAATAGACTTGGGCATCAACGTTTTAGCGAGCGTAGTAGTTGATGATGGTACGTGGTTGCTCTATAAGGGGGTTAGGGCTAAGGAGGATTACTTCTACTTCGGGAAGAGAATAGCTGAGGTGCAATCCTCGGCGGATAAGGCGAGGAATATCAACGAATATGAGGCGTATTATGATCTTAATAGGGAGAGGAGGAGGCTTTTTGGGAAGTTAACCAAGAGACTTCTTCACTTGTATAGGAACTTCGCCTCCCACTTGCTCAAGACACTTCACGAAAGAGGCGTATCAACCATCTACTTGGGCTACCCCTTTAATATCGCGCAGGATAAGGGTAATAAGTTCACCGTGAATTTGTGGTCTTACCGCGAGTTGATGACTATCATTGAGTTGAAGGCTCAGGAGTATGGTATTCGTGTGTTTGAGGTCATTGAGTATAATACTTCACGTATCTGTGCTTATCATGGTGTTGAGGTTGAGAGGGGGCCGAGGGGAGTAGTTAATTGTCCTAAAGGGCATAAACTACACAGTGACTTGAATGGCGCGTTGAATATCTTGAAGAAGGCTACCGGCATAGTGATCTCAGCAATAAAGAAGCCTCTCTCCTTTATCGTGGATCATAATCGAGTAGCGCCCATTAAAGGGGCGTAACCCCCAAGACCTCGGGGAACCCTCGCCCTAAAGGCGGGGAGGAGATCAGTTATGTTTCTGTCTCTTTAGAGACGCAATATTTTTTATGGTGGGATAAATATAGACGTGCAATGTTTATAGTGGTGAAAATAGGGGGCTCCGTGATACGTAGAGACATGGATCCCGTGGTTAAGGAGTTACCTGAATTAATTAGGGCCGGCCACTCATTGATCTTGATTCATGGCGGTGGCTTCCTAGTCAATGAATTAATGAATAGGATGGGGTTAACTCCGCGATTCATCACTAGCCCCAGCGGCGTGGTGAGCCGCTACACTGACCTGGAGACTCTTGGGATTTACGTGATGGCCATGATGAGGATAAATAAGGAGCTCGCCTCCAAGCTTCAGCGAGTCGGAGTTAATGCAATGGGATTAAGTGGGATTGATGGCGCTTTACTTCTGGCTAGGAGGAAGGATAAGTTGATTATGGTGGATGAGAGGGGGCGGCAGCGGGTCATTGATGGCGGCTACACAGGCAAAATATCGTCGATAAACGCGGATTTATTGAAATCATTGATGGACGGCGGCATTGTTCCCCTGATTGCTCCGATAGCCATGGATGGCGACACGGGGGATCCATTGAATGTGGATAGCGATCAAGTGCTTGAGGCGATCTCATCACGGATGAGGCCCGATTACTCAATTATTTTAACTGATGTGGATGGAGTGTTAATTAATGGTTCCCCGCTTCCCAGAGTTGATCCAGGGAATGACTCTCTCCTCTCTATTGGGGAGGTAAGCGGCGGAATGAGGAGGAAGCTCCGCATGGCTATGCAGCTCGGCAGCGGCGGCGTTAGGGTCATAATATCTAGTGGACTCAGGGAGTCGCCGATATCCTCGGCTATAAGCGGCGCAGGCACGCATATTTATTGACCATATATAATGGATGCCCATATATATCATTGGCAATTGCTACGCAATATTTAAATAATAACGGCGGGAATATATAGAGATGCCGACCAACATTGCGTGCCAGGTATGTGGTGGGGACGTGCCCATTCCTGACGATGCATTGGATGGCGAATTAACCTCCTGTCCATCCTGTGGACAGAAGTATCAAGTAGTGATACAAAATAATTCAATACAATTAAAGCTGATAAATGTCGAGGAGGAGGATTGGGGCGAGTAGGTGATTCTCATTGAAACAATACTTTTCTTTCATGACATTATTCGGCAAGACGAGAAACTACTGATTAGGGAATTAAATTACATCAACGCATCGTACAAGCTGATCAATATAGATAATTACTTATTCATGTTCCCGGGCAGCGCCCAACTGGGCCTGGCTTTCCCCAGGACAATTAGCCAACATAAAACGCAGCTGGTGGCTCAATTAAATGAGGCCGTGGGTAATCGCTCCATTAACTCGCTTCGCTCCATAATCATGGGTAACAATAAGGCGGCAACCATGGCCGCGCTATCTAGGCTTAATGTGCCCATACCTCGCTCAATAATTGCGCACCCAGGCATTGCCTCTAGGGAATTGGAATTAAGTTATCCCCTCATCATTAAGCCTGTCCAGGGGTCATGGGGCAGAATGGTTGGCCTAGCCAAGGATCCCCGGGACCTAAGCCTATTAATTAGGCATAGAGCCGAGGAGGGGGGCGCATTTATTCTCCAGGAATTCATAGAGAAGCCGGGAAGAGACATAAGAGTCACGGTGGTTGGAGGCGAGGCGGTGGCAGCCATATATAGGTACTCGCCGGGCAATGATTGGCGCACCAACACGGCTAGGGGAGGCAGGGCCGAAGCGGCTAGGTTGGATCCTGAACTGGAGGAATTAAGCATCCGCTCAACTAATGCCATTGATGCAGTATACGCCGGCGTGGATATAGTGGAGTCAGGGAACGGTTATAAGGTGCTGGAGGTCAATGTTGTGCCGGAATTCAAGAACGTCATGCGGGTCACGGGCATTAATGTGGCGAGGAAAATAGTGGAGCTATTAATGCTGAATGCGAGGAGGGGAGAATGATTAATGATGATGGGAAAATCAAGGCATTGAGGGAGGCACTCGAGATATACTCGCCCACGGGCCACGAGAATGAGATGGGGAAGTACCTGCTCGACCTATTGTCCAGCATGGGTGCATCCCCGTACATGGATGGGGCCGGCAACGTGATAGCGACACGAGGCAGCGGCTCACCTGTTCTCTGGCTTCACGCTCATATGGATACTGTGCCTGGCTTCATGGAGGTAACAATTAGGGGGGATAAATTAATGGGGAGAGGCGCAAGCGATGATAAGGCTCCCCTAATGGCGATGGCATTCGCCTTCCTGGAGAGCAACATAGCTAGGGGCACGCTGATATTAACGGCGGTGGTGCAGGAGGAGGGCGATAGTGGGGGCACGCTCTTCCTAATTAATGATAAATCATTGCCTCCTCCATCATTCATAATAATAGGTGAACCCACGGGCATCGATAGGATAGTAACTAAGTATAGGGGCAGCACTCGATTACGCGTAGAGGTGAGGACGCGGGGCGGCCATGCCTCTAATCCGGACTTTGATTCCAATGCTATACTGATAGCCATGGATGCGTACAGGAGCTTATCCGAGACCCTTGGAGTTGGCGCTAGGTACGAGGATTACTTGGCGACGCCCACCATGATTAATTGCGGGGACGCGGGCAACGCTATTCCCAGTAAGTGCGAGCTAGTTATAGATGTGAGGATACCGCCCGGCAAGTCCTGCAGCGAATTAAGCCAGGCATTGAGTAAACTAGGATTAGGGAGCGGAGTCTCCATTTCAATGAGTAAATGCACTGAACCAGTTGAGGTTAATGTGGCTAATCCAGCTTCCCGCGCAGTCGCTAGATCCATTATATCGGTGCTTAAGAGGAGGCCCATACTGGCAAGGAAGTGGGGCACGAGCGACATGAATGAATTAATAGCGCTCACTAGCAATATGGTTGCCTACGGGCCCGGCGACGGCTCCTTCTCTCACTCAGGCGAGGAGTATGTTCACATAAGCGATTACTTGAATTCCATCAAGGTTTATAGGAGGACCGTGGAGGAATTACTCTCCTGATCGCCCAGGGCGATGCGACCTCCTCCCCGCCCTGAAGGGCGAGGTTTGTCGTTCATTTTATCAAAGAAGTATCCTTGCACGTTATGCTTGAAAGATGGTATTAATATCGATAGGTTAGGCATTTTCCTTAGTGAGCGTCGCCTCCAGCGCGTTGCCCAAGTGATCTATGTCCTCCTCATTTATGCAGAATGGAGGGAGAAGCCGAATAGTGGATCCCCCGCCCACTGTGCTCGCGAGCACCCCAAGCCTCATTAATTCATTCACGTGGGGATCCCCCCTACCGCGAAGCTCTATTCCAAGCATTAATCCCATTCCCTTTATTCTAAGTATTGCTCTGGACTTGATTTCCTCCAGCCTCCTCAACAGCTTCTTCCCAGCTTCAGCGGCTTTCTGAGGCACATCCTCCTCAATCAATACATTTACCCCAGCGGCGGCGGCAGCCATTACTAATGGATTGCCGGCGAACGTGCTTCCATGCTCGCCCGGCTCAAAGACATCGCCGAACTCCGACTTAACAACCGCGACGCCTATGGGTAATCCCCCCGCTATTGATTTGCCCGCAGTGAATATATCCGGTTCAACTCCAAGTCCCTGAAAGGCCCAAGTCCACCCAGTTCTCCCGAAGCCCGTCTGTATCTCATCCATTATTAGGAGAACCCCCTTCTCGCTCGTCACTTGCCGTAGGGCCCTCATGAATTCCGGCTTAGCTGGATTAATTCCCCCCTCGCCCTGTATGGGTTCCACTATCACTGCCGCCAAGTCCTCCGTGATTAACTTATCCACTTGATTAATCGCGTTGAGGGGAGCGAATCTCACGCTATAGGGTAGAGGCTCAAATGCCTTCCTATATCTCTCATTACCCGTCACAGAGAGGGCGCCAAGGGTTCTCCCGTGGAAAGACCCATTAAACGAGAGAAAAGCGGACTTGCCCGTTATTTTCCTGGCCGCCTTTAACGCCACCTCAACAGCCTCCGCCCCACTGTTTTGTAGAAAAACCTTGCCGAAGCCTGGAATAATTCTACTGAACTTGGTTAGGAACTCCAGCCTTGCCTCGCTGTACATGGTTAATGGAACCGTTATTACCTTGCTTAATTGATTCATCACCGCATTAACTATGCTTGGATTACGGTGGCCCAGGAAGGCGACCCCGAACCCAGTATGGGCATCAAGGTACTTATTCCCAGATGAGTCCCACACGTACTGCATGAATCCGCGGCTAATGCTTATGGGCTTCTTAACGTAGTACTTAGCCATGAGTGAGTCCTCAAGGTATTGATCATCGCTCAATGGACTCACCTCTTCACCGCGTTAATTACGTGATTAACCAGTAATCCAGGTATATCGACCCCAGTGGCATGCATTAATCCCCTGAACTCCGGAACCGCATTAACCTCATTAATCAGCAACTCGTCGCTCGCCAGGAAATCCACTCCAGCATACTCCAAGCCGAGCAGCTCCACCGCCTTAGCGGCTAGTTCCCCCATGATTGGATCAATCCTCACGGCCTCGGCCCTGCCTCCCCTAGCAACATTGCTTCTCCAATCCCCATTGGGCGGCCTCCTCCTCATGCCGGCGACCGCCTCGCCCCCAATCACGAATACCCTGTAATCAGTTCCATCCCCAATGAGCGGTTGAAGCAGGGCTGGACGAGCGTGGGGATCCATGGCTGACCTATGCTTGAGCACCAGCATTAATTCTTCCCTGTTCCTAATCATGCTTGTCATTCTTCCCCACGATCCTTGAATGGGCTTCAATATGGCTGGGTAACTCGCCTCATTGGGTTCTCCATCCATGATTATGGTGCTCGGCGTCACGGGTAATCCGGCCCTGCCCAACATAGCTAGGGTTAATGCTTTGTTCCAAGCGAGCTCCATGGCTTCCCCGTCATTAATTGTGGGAACCCCGTTTATGTTCAGTATCCTAGCGATGAGTATTGCCTTCATGTGGCTCATGGCCCTCATGAGCGTCAGCCCAAATTGACTCCATGAACCAAGGAGATGCATCTCCATGTTATTCATATTCATTGGATTCATGGGGATGCCGCGCCTCGAGAATTCACGCATTATTAGCTTCTCCTCCTGCCTGGCCACGTCGTATATCATTGATATCGTTCCATGCGGATCGCTTCCCCATTAGCATGGGTCCAATATAAATATTTCCAGTTCGAAGTAAGTGAATGGGCGATAAAATGAACAACAAACCTCGCCCTAAAGGCGGGGCAAAGTTTAAAACCCCAGCTTTGTTAAGGTATTTAACTCCTCCGGTCAATTTTTAGAGAATGGGGGGCGGGAGCCGACTTCTCCCGCAATACCAGGAGGAGGACCCGCGACGCGAAGACCGAGTAGCGCCCATAAAGGGGCGTAACCCTCTAGACCTCGGGGAACCCTCGCCCTAAAGGCGGGGAGGAGGTCAGAAACGTAAATAAATAATGTAGAACTCATTATTTCAGCAATATTAATTAACTACCTCTATTTACATGTGGTGGGGATATATTGATGGAACGACAATGACCGGAAACTCGGGGGCGGATCTATACCTAGTAATTGATAAGTTGGGCCCGCTTGAGCATCTATTAATAAATGAGTTAAGGAAAAATGAAGTCACGGCGTCCCCACTCCTATTGAGCAATGCGGAGTTGGAGCAAAACAATTATGCGGCCGCGATACTGACTAGCGACGCGATTAGGGCATACGCGGTTTCAGCATTATTCGGGAAGTCAGCTAATCCGCCTAAGTCATATGAATTAACTATGAATAGGCTCCTCCTGTATAGGGAGCTCGGAGATAAGGCTCCAAAATCAGTCGTGGCATTCACGCCGGAGCCCGTGGCCACCATAATTAGGGAGAGGGGTCTCCAATACTTGGGCACATTGAATCCCGCGCTGGGCCTGGATGGAGCGGTCACGGGTTGGGAGGGGGGCAAATCCGTGGCTGAGCACAGGATATATATGGAGAACCCATTTGCGCGGGTGAACGTGGTGATGATGGAGCCGAGGAACGTGATTAAGGCCGTGGTGATAGGCGACAAGTGCTTTAATTGCATTAACTCGGAGGAGTTGGCGATGCTTGCCGCGGAGAAGGCTAGCTGTGTTTTCTGCGAGGTCTTCATTGGGGTCAACGATGGGGCGTCGACCGTGATGGGCATCAATGCATCAATTGAGGTAAGCGCGGACGTGGTTAAGCCATTATCGGAGGCATTAGCTAGGTGGTTACATGAGTAGGAGGGCTTGCGTAATTGGCGCGAGCGGCGTTACTGGAGGCGAGTTGCTTAGGTTATTGGTGAAGCATGAAGGCATTGACATATCGTGCGCCACATCGAGGGAGTACGTGGGGGAGTACGTGTTTAGGGTTCATCCTAATTTAAGGGGTAGGCTCGGCATTTCCTTCACTGAGTCAAGCATTGAGGCCGTGCTTAAGCATGATCCCGACGTCGCATTTCTAGCTCTGCCCCACGGCGAGAGCATTAAGTGGGTTCCCAAGCTATTGGAGGCTGGGTTAACCATTATTGATTTATCGGCTGATTTCCGCCTAAGGAGGCCCGAGTCCTATATTGAGTGGTATGGATGGAGGGAGGGACACCCGTACCCAGACTTACTGGGGAAGGCCATCTATGGATTGCCGGAGCTGCATAGAGGTGAATTAAGGGGAGCCAAGTTAATAGCTGTTCCGGGATGCATGGCCACCGCCTCTATACTGTCGCTGGCTCCGCCGGCGAAGCTTCACTTGATTGATTTGGGGAGGATAGTGATCGATGTGAAGATATCGAGCTCTGGGGCTGGGTCCCAGGTTTCTCGCTTGGATATGCATCCCTTCAGGACATACGTGGTGAGGCCATATGAGGTGGCTCATCACAGGCATATAGCTGAGATAGAGCAGGAATTAGGGTTGGTGAGCGGCGAGGCGGTGAGGGTTGCCTTTACTCCTCATGCGGTTGACTTAGTGAGGGGAATACTAGCCACTTCCCATGCCTGGCTCAGCAGGGATGTCTCGGAGCCCCTTCTTTGGGGCGCGTATAGGTCGATGTATGGGAATGAGCCATTCATTAGGATAGTTAAGGATAGGGCTGGGTATCAGCGTTACCCCGACGTGAAGTACGTGATTGGGAGCAATGTGGCTGATGTGGGGTTTGAAATAGATAATAGAATGAATAGGTTAATCATTTTCTCGGCCATAGACAACTTGCTAAAGGGCGCCAGCGGCCAGGCGATTCAGGACATGAACATAGCGCTGGGCTTCAACGAGACCGAGGCACTGGACGCGGCGCCGCTGTATCCAGTATAATTGCCTTGTTTTCCGAAATATTTATTAACTATAGTTGCCTCATCAATCCATGGATAATCTGGAACGACGTTGAAAACCGGTAAAAACCCATCCAAAATAATCCTAGCCTACTCGGGCGGCCTCGACACGACGATCGCCATCCATTGGCTCAAGAATAAGTTCAATGCGGAAGTAATAACAGTGACGGTAGATGTTGGACAGGAGGATGACTTCGCCGAGACAGCCTCACGCGCGGAGAAGCTCGGCGTCCTTAAGCACTACACCATAGATGCAAAGAGGGAATTCGCGGAGGGACCAGTGGCGTCCGCGATAATGATGAATGCATTATATGAGGGCGAGTACCCCCTCGGCACCGCTTTGGCTCGTCCACTAATAGCCGAGAAGGTGGTTGATGTAGCCAAGAGGGAGGGGGCCGATGCCGTCGCACATGGAGCTACATCCAAGGGAAACGATCAAATCAGGTTTGAGGAGGCCATTAAGGCATTATCCCCGGAACTCAACATAATTGCGCCGGCCAAGATTTGGGGAATGGATAGGGCAAGCGAGTTGGAGTATGCCGCTAGGCATGGAATACCGGTGCCCAATATACATAGTAGGTTCAGCATAGATGATAATTTATGGACGAGAAGCATAGAGGGCCATGAAATCGATGATGCTTGGGCGGAGCCCCCTGAAGATGCATTTAAGTGGACGGTTAATCCAGCTAAGGTGAGGGAAGGCATTAGGCTGGTGATTGAGTTCAAGGAGGGAGTGCCCGTGTCAATTAATGGGGAGAGGATGGATCTCGCCTCGCTAATTTCATCACTTAACAAGGTAGTGGGCATGCATGGCTTTGGGCGCGTGGATCACGTGGAGAATAGGGTCGTGGGCTTCAAGTCGCGGGAGGTGTATGAGGCGCCGGCGGCGCTAACACTAATACGCGCCCATAGGGACCTCGAGAAGCTAGTGTATACCCCCATGGAGCTCCGCTTCAAGAGGCTCGTCGATGAGGAGTGGACTGACCTAGCGTATAGGGGGTTATGGCATGAACCGCTGCGCATGGAGCTTGAGGCGCTCGCTAAATCAATGAATAAGTGGGTAACTGGCTCCGTTAAGTTAAGCATACAGGGCGGATTAACGATACTGGGCCGCATGAGTCCATACTCCGGCTACAGCAAGGAAGTTGCGGATTACGCGACTGGATGGTACCCAAGCAATGATGAGGCGAGGGGATTCATAGAAATGCTCACGCTTCACTCGCTCACCGCCCATAGAGCTAGGTGGGGTAATGATGTATCGTGAGGAGCTTCTCGGATCAACCAGTCCAGACATAATGAGGTACACCTCATCATACGCAGATGATGCGGATATATTCAGGGAAACCATAGTGGCCATGATCGTTCACGTAAATGAGTTGGAGAGAATCGGCGTTATTCCCCCAATGGATGCATCTAGGATACGGCAAGCACTTAGGGAGATAATTAATGAGCCTGGGGTACCTGGGAATTATGAGGATGTGCATGAGTACGTGGAGGCACGGCTAATAGAGAAGCTGGGATCAGTGGGGGGTTGGGTTGGCCTCGGTAGGTCTAGGAATGATCACGTCGCTGCCGCGATAAGGCTGAGGTTAAGGAAGTTAATGTTACTGTTGGGGATCAATGTTGCCCGATTCAGGAAGGCGCTCCTTGATTCAGCTGCGAGGCATGCAGAGGACTTGATGCCTGGATCAACGCATAAGCAACCCGCTCAAGCGACTACTCTGGGTCATTACCTTCTGTACCTGGATGACTTGAGCAGGGACTTCCTGGGCTTATGGCTGAGCAATTATTGCATAGTGAATAAGTCACCCCTAGGCGCGGGGCCTCTTGCCGGCACCATCATTAACCTGGATAGGGCGAGGGAAGCCGGTGAATTAGGGTTCCTCGACATCGCGGAGAACACGATATACGCGACCGGCTCCCGGTATTACATGTTGTCCGCCGCCGCCAATGTCGTCACTTACCTAGTGGAGCTTAGTCGCTTCCTCAATAATATTCAGATGTGGCTAATGCCGCAACTCTCTTACATAAATATTGAGAAGAAGCACTTGGCCACGAGCAGCATAATGCCTCACAAGAGGAATCCAGCAACTGTTGAGGTAATGAGGGCACGCATTGGGGAAGCCGTGGGCCACTTAATGGCCATGTACGCCATAATTAGGCCACTTGAGGCTGGGTACGAGCTTGATCTCCAGGAGGCCACTAGGCACGTATGGTCAATAATGAGGATAGCGATGGAGGGGATATCAATGCTAACGGACCTGATCATTAATATTCAAGTGAATGAGGCGAACACATCCAGGGATCTCTCCATGTTCCCCATAACGGCGGCCGAGACCGCTGAGCGTGAATCCATTGATTCCTCAATCCCCTTTAGGACAGTGTATAGGGCCATGGCTGAGAAAATAAGGTCAAACAACTTCTCCGGGCTAGACCCGCTCAATTCAGTGAAGAGTAAGCAGTCGCTTGGGGCTCCAGGCGCATTGGGACCCAGCATAAAGGCAAGGATTGATGAGGCAATTAATGAGGAGGCAACAATTAGCACAATGCTTAAAGCCGTAATGGATATCGAGGAGAGGATTATTGGTGAAGTAGACCAAAAGAAGTGAGGAAGCTTACTTCGCTTGTCGTGACTGACCTCCTCCCCACCCTAAAGGGCGAGGCTTGCCGTTCGTTTTATCAGTCTCTTGGCCTGATCGAATAATCTGCCATCCATTATGGAATTAATGAAGTCCATGGCCTTCTTCCTCTCGATCACCGGTTCTGCTCATTAATGAATCTATGAATGCCTCAAGCTTCTCGCCCCTGAAGGGATCCCCATGCCCGGGATACACGTTGCTGATCCTCATGCCCCTCAGCCGCAATATGCTTCTCAATGCCTCTCCTGGATTCAGGCTAAATAATCGTGGAGGCGGGGCCGGCGACCCATGCCGACTCACTACCGCATCTCCGCTGAATAATAAATCACCCAGCAAATAGGCTGTGCTTCCCGGCGTGTGGCCAGGCATATGTATGGCTTTATACCCATTCACCTCATCCCCATCCATCACCTCAACATCTACATTTACTGCAGGCGCCCTCAATAGGCCTAGTATCGGCATGAGGGGAGGCTGGCGCGGCTTTTCCCTGCCGCTAATCACTGCGGCATCAAGCGCTGGAGCCACTAATTTGGCTTTGGTCATCTCAATTATTCTCTTTAGGTAACGCACGTGATCCACGTGGTAATGCGTTATGAGGATCATCTTCACCTCGATCCCGAGGTCCCGGGTCCTGGCAGCGAGGATTTCAGGCTTTACCCCGGCATCTATTAATGTTCCATCGCTCACCAAATAGTTATTGGACATGCCTCGCATCAAGTGAACCTCCATACAAGCCGTGGCTCATCGACTCATATTTATAATTAACCTAGATGATTGGTGGGGACTCAATTGGTTCAATAAATAATTTAAAAATTTATATAGGTAGATGCCCCTCGATCGCTACATGGCTAAGCTCAGGCTGTATGTGATGCTTCAAAACATTGCCAATGGACTTGGACAACCATTCATATCGTTCCTAGCGGCCGTGAACGGCGCTGAGGGGCCTCTTCTTGGCGTAGTGTCATCGGCTAATTCCTTTTTTTGGGGCATTATTCAATTACCGCTCAGTTACTCCAAAGCGAATGCCGGGAGGCTCCTCCTCATCGGCAACATAGTGCTGGGACTATTTTGGGCAATGCTGGGCGCGATCGGCGGCATTAATCCAGTGCTGTACACGGCTATATACATAGTGATAACGTTACTGAACGGCGTTATATCATTCGCTTGGCTGCTAGTGATGGAGAGCCTCAGCAAGGGATCCAGGGGAAGAACATTAGCGGAATACTCATTCTTCGGATCAATAGGAGGCTTAGCGGCAACCCTCGCGGCGGGCCTCTTCATAGGGAGAAGCTATGCGGCGGCATCATACGTATTCTACATAACGGCGGCCATCCTAATGATAAACGCCATAAATGTCGTGGGGATATCAATAGAGGAACGACCGCGCCTCCCCGGTCCATCCGCGCCTCCCCGCTTCTACCTCGTCACAACGCTATTCGCCATGACTTGGTCATTCGCTTGGCCCCTCTTCCCATTGGCCCAAGTCTATGTATTCAACATGACCGCCACTAACGTGGCCATAATATCCGTGATAGCCGGCTCATCAACCCTAATGCTCCAGAGGCGAATAGGCTCCATCGTGGATAGGCATAGGAGGCTCATGATGTTCCTGGGAAGGCTTGGGCTAGTCACGTTCCCACTTGCCTACGCATTGTCGCCCAACGTGTATTGGCTCTACGTGGCTAACGTGATGGCTGGATTCACGAACTCGGTCTCCAACACCGCGTATATGGCGTACCTCTTCGATAATGCCCGGGATAGGAATAAGGCAATAGGCATGTATAATGCGGTGTATGGTGCTGGAACACTCCTTGGCTCCGTGATGGGGGGATGGGTGAGCGCGGCGATTATTCCATACCTAGGCATGAGGAAAAGCCTTGACCTACTATTCACTGCGGATGCCGCTGCACGCGCATCAGTGGCCGTCCTCTACTTAACGCTGAATGATAATCAACTCAAACCAACGGCTGCCGCGGTGATTAAGCCGTGATCGAGTACTTGGGCGACATAGTTAAGGTTAGCTTCGGCGGCGAGCTAACGTCATTATCGACAACAATCATGGGAGGCGGGCTAAGCAAGACGCAGGGAGCCATATTTAAGACCGTGCCGCGGGACTTCAATGATGACCCAGATAAGGAGGCTACTGCGGCCGTCTCCAGGGTCGGCGGCGGTTCATGGATGGTGTTCCTAACGGCTGTGGACGTTAACTTGGCCGCCGTCGCCGAGTGGAGCCATGGATTCACCGTGGCAACCGCTGGCCTTGAGCCGCCCGCCTGTATTCACACAATAAACGTATTGACCGTGGCAAGGGAACCACTGAACCAGGAGGGGCTCGTGGATCTATTTAGGACCGTGGTGGAGGCAAAGTCGCTTGCCGCAATTAAGCTGGGCCTAATGTGTGGGGATGATGTGGCGGTGGGCACTGTCTCTGATGCCGCTGCGGTGGCGGCCATTCTTGAGGAGGATGGGGCGAGGTTCGCTGGTCCAGGAACTGCAATAGGCAGGGCCGCTGCGTCAAGCGTTATTAGCGCAGTGATGGATGCCGCTATTAAGTGGGCCGCATCCTCTGGAGCCGCGGAGGCCGGTTTCGTGGATGAGAAGCTTATGGAGAGGTACATGCTATTGATTAGGCAGGGATTAGAGGCAAGTAGGGTCAAGTACGTTAATTACTTGACCTCCCCGCCTTGGAGCGGGATTGCTCGGTTTAATAATGGGTAAGAATGGTTACTCTTCTTCCTCCTCATCCTTGGCCTTATCTGCGGCTATGAGCATGGCGAATCCAGCAAATATGAGCGCCGCCCCAATTATTCCGGCATAGAATGCATTGACCCATAGCCCGAGCCTGAGCGTTATGGTGTAATTGCTTCCGGTGTACATGCATGCCCCGGGCCCCAGTATTACTACTTCGCCGCTGGGCGGCAGGACGCCGCTGGATGTTAATGGCGTCACGGGTATGTAGTGGCCATAACTTATTATCGTTGATCCATTTAATGCGGATACGGTTACTTGCGCGGATATTGGGTACCTCCCCATTGCGCGGTTAACCAGCGACTCATTGAGTGGATTAACGATTATGCTGCTCAGCAAGTCGCTGCAGGTTCTCGCATTTATGTAACTGAAGGAGTAATTAGTCATTGAGTGAGCCTCATAGAGCAGGACAGCGGCCACGATCAGCATGGCTATGCTTAATGCAATCAATGCCCTCCTCATTAATATATACTGCTGGAGCGGTTCTTTTAAGTCATTTCATTACGCCCGTAATTCGATTTATGCTCTAATCCATTGAAGGCATTTATTGATTCCCTGAACCCCCGCCATAAAGGGGTTCCCCGAGGCCTAGATGGTTACACCCTTGTGGGCGCTACCTCGTCATGATCATTGAAGCATAATTGTTTTCCTACGGGGAGTACTTTCAGGCGATACAGTTAAATTAAGTAAATTAAGGCTGAGTTAACGTGAATAAGGAATCCATTGGTAAAATAGATAAGGCAAAAATATCGCGTGCAATGCGTTCCATCCTTGAAGCCATAGGGGAGAATCCGGAGAGGGAGGGCTTGAGGGACACGCCGAGGCGCGTTGCGGATATGTATGAGGAGTTACTTGAGGGATACGAGAGCGAGGTTGATTATACTTGGTTCACGGAGTCCACCGATCTGGTTGTAATAGCTGGGATAAGATTCTATAGTCTCTGCGAGCACCATGTTTTGCCATTCATGGGGCTAGCCCATGTAGCGTATATTCCCCGCGGCAAGGTGATTGGACTCAGCAAGATACCTAGAATAGTTCAGAAATACGCTCGGCGTCTCCAGATCCAGGAGAGGATGACTCACCAAATAGCCCAGGAAATAATGGAGACAACGGGTTCCCCCGACGTTATGGTGATTACGGAGGCATATCACCTATGCGTGATAATGAGGGGCGCAAAGAACACGGCTGGAATGGTATCCCTAGGCCTAAGGGGCGCGTTTAAGACCGATAGGGAATTGAGGGAGGAAGTATACGAAATGATTAATCCCTATAGATTACCTAAGTGGATGCTCTGAGGGCAATCTAACCGAGGGAGGCTCCCTATCCGTCGCTATCCTGTTGGCCGCGGCGAATGCCGTCCTAACGTTCTTGGGTAGGCTAAACATGTGCATATGGGTCTCGCCATCATAATGCCTCAAGCTTCCAGTTATTGCCTTGCTCACCCTCGCATCGACCTCGCTTGATTCTAATTGCTTGGGGTCAGCCTCGTCGCTGGCAAATATGAATCCCCAGGGCGCATCATACGACGTCACGTAGGCGCTATATGGCCTAACCACCTTGAAGACGGCGCTTATGGTCTTATATATGGAGGCCATCACGTCCAAGGCATCGGACGTATTGGCTGCCTGGGTAACCATGACTCCCCCACTCCTTAACGCGTTCTTGACTGCCCTATAGAACTCAACAGTGTAGAGTAGGCTGGCGGGGCCCCCCTCCATTGGATCAGTCGCATCTATTATTATGGCGTCGAAGCCGCTCGTTGTCCCCTCTATGTACTTTCTTCCGTCCCCTATTATTAATTTGAATCTGGGATCCCTAAATGCCTCCTCCCCCATCTCAGGCAAGTACTTTCGAGATGCGTTCACTACCTCCTCATCTAGATCCACCATTACTACCTCCTCCACGGTTCTATGCCTCAGCGCTTCCCTGGCCGTGGCGCCTTCTCCTCCGCCTATTATGAGGACTCGCCTGGGATTGCCGTGGGCAATTAGGGCTGGATGCACTAGGGACTCGTGGTATATGAATTCATCATATAGGGTGCTCTGCACCTTGCCGTCAAGAACTAGCCCGCGCCCGAGGTCCTCGAACTCCACCACATCTATTCTCTGGTACTTGGATTCCCCGCTGTAGTATATCTTATTGACTCCACGAACGTGCCAACTAGTTGGCGATATGAATTCAATGAAGTAGCTCCCCAACTTACTCATTTTGCTAAAACTCATGGATTGAGCGGCTTGTGTCCCTTTATAAGCATGGCGATTATAGGATTGGTTTAATGCCATGGTGATGGCATTTAAATTATGTTCAATTCACTTTCGTGGTAAGTTTTTTAAATGGGGCGGTAAGGCGGTTTATAGTGATTTGATTGTCGACGAAGGTGCCCGTCAGGAAGAAGATATTGGAGGATAATAAACGGAAATGGATGATAAAGGAGTACCTAGAGTACAGGCTAGCCAAGTCGGGTTACGTTGATGCAACAATACAGAGAATGCCGATTGGGTCACGCATAATGATTAGCGCCGAGCATAAGAACAGGATAATAGGCAGGAAAGGCGCCATAGTCAAGGAGCTAAGCGAGCAATTGAAGAATAAATTCGACCTGGATAACGTGATGATAGACGTGGTTCAGGTCCAGGACCCGCAGCACAATGCGAAGCTAGTGGGCCTAAAGATAGCTAATGCGATGTCTAAGGGAGTTAAGTTCAGGCGCGCGGCCTTAGCCGCGCTTCGGCAATTAAGCGATGCTAAGGGCGTGGAAATAGTGATAAGCGGGAAATTAAGCAGCGAGAGATCCAGGTTCGAGAAGTACGTGCGCGGCGTCGTATATAAGTCGGGAAACGATGCCTCCACTAAGGTGCAGAGGGCAGTGGTTTGGGTCCTCCTTAATCAGGGCCTCTTCGGCGTCAAGGTGAGGATAATGCCGCCGGACGTGGTTCCAAGCGATAAGATAGAGATAATTGAGCCAGAGAAGGTTGAGGCTAAGCCGGAGGTAACGGTTCAGGGTGAGGTTAATGAGCAGTAAGCAGAAACTGAATCCAAAGTACATACGATCGCTCTCCCCAGAGGAAAGAAGCAAGTTGCTTAGTGACTTATTGACTGAGGTCAGGAAACTAAGGGCTCAAGCAGGCAAGGGAGTGGTGGAGAACCCGGGTCGCCTAAGAACTGTTAGGAAAGCAATAGCCAGGATAATGACCATAAACCACGAGGAGGAACTTAAGTCGAGGCAGCGCTCCTCATAATGCTTAATTCATGCATTGCTCTTCCCCTATCCTTCTCGCTTAGCTTTGCCCTAAGCACTACTTCCTCCAACGCATTAATTACCTCCTCCGCAACCCTCCTATTCACTGGGTATGGAACCCCATCCTTCCCCCCTATCGCGTATGCATACTTGAATGGATCATAGGGATGAGTCACGGGATCGTTCAGCGATGGAGGGGATCCATATATTAGGTCACACACTAGGAAGAGGGCCCTCGAGACGCTTGGACCCATCCCGCTCAGCAATGCCTCCTCCAGGCTGCCTGGTTTTCTCGCCGCCGTCTCCTCCATTGACTTAATGCCCCTCTCGCTTATGGGCTGATAATAAATGATGCCGCTGTTCCTTGAAACTGCCCCAAATGATCTCCCATATAGCCAAGCATCAATGCCGCCGCGAAGCATTGATTGTGCCTTCCTATAATCATTAACTAATTTCCTGGGGTCTTGGTTAAGGAGATCAAGCATTAATTTCCTAGTCCCCTCCTGGCTCCCCTCAATCACGTTCGCCGCGTTGCCCTTCACTCCAGCCACGGCGGAGTGGGGATCGCTAATGAAGCTGCTTGGCTCTACCCAGTGATACCTCCTCGCGAATCTAGTGGCGGTATTCATTCCCTGCTGAATCACGGCCCACCGACCACTCCTCGTCACTATCATTGAGTGGATGTATAATTGATGACCATCCAGCAGAAGCGATGAGTCGACCCTAGCCGCTAACTTGCTTGCTTGGATGAGTCCCTCTATATCCAGGTCAAATTCCTTCCCCAAATTCCTTAATTCGCTTGGCGTCGCGGTAGCCATTCTGCCCTTGCCGCCGACCACCGCTAACCCATCATCTGGCTTCAGCACTTGCCTTAGTATAGATATCAACACCGTGGTGGAACCGCTTGAGTTCCAATCCATTCCTATTATGTTGCTCAGGCCCTGGAACCAGAAGGGATTCCCCAATCTCTCGAGCAATGTATCCTCCCCCCACTCGATCAGCATGACATCTATGACAGCACGCGCCATCCTCTTCATTATTGGCAGCAACCACTCGGGCACTTTGCCCCAGTGAAGAGGTAAATCAGCTGCGCCGATCACTATTGGATGCGCGGCATTCATATTAATATTTGTTTCAGCCAAGAAAACACATTAATATCAGGTGCTTGCTGGGTCTTCATGGATGTGGAGGAGAAGTTGTCCCTAATAATGAGGTTCCCAACGGAGGAAGTATTGACGGGAGACGAGTTAAGGCAGTACCTGGAGACGGGGCACCAATTGAGGCACTACATTGGCTTCGAGATATCCGGCTTCGTTCATATAGGGACCGGCATAATAAGCATGAGTAAACTAGTTGATCTGCAGAGGGCCGGCGTTAAGGTATCAATTCTATTAGCCGATGTACATTCATGGCTCAACGATAAGCTGGGCGGCAACATGGATGCAATACAGCGGGCAGCCATGGGTTACTTTGGGGAGACGCTTAAGAAATCCATTGAAGTACTGGGGGGAGACCCCGGCGCCGTTGACTTCATATTGGCGTCAAATATGTTTAGGGAAAACGAGAATTACTGGTATCAAGTACTGGACTTGGCGCGTCAAGTAACGGTGTCCGACGCGAAGCATAGCTTAACCATAATGGGCAGGAAGTACGGCGAGTCAGCGAGACTTGCCTGGTTAATATACCCATTAATGCAAGTGGTTGATGTGTATTCCCTCGGCACGCATATTGCCCAGGGCGGCATGGATCAAAGAAAGGCATATGTCCTTGCACGAGATGTTTGGGACAAGATAAGATTAATGCCGTTGAGGCTAGGCGATAAGAACGTGAAGCCAATAATACTGCTTCACCACCTGATCCCAGCCCTCAACATTAAGGGAACGGAGTCCAGGGAGGAATTATCGGAGGCTAAGATGAGTAAGTCAAAGCCGGACACCGCCCTCTTCCTGCATGATTCGCCGGAGGAAGTGAGGCGAAAAATAAGCAATGCCTACTGCCCAGCTAAGGTGATTGACGGTAACCCAGTGCTTGACTTGGCCCGCGTCTTCTCGTTTAGGGGGACACGGCAATCACCATTCATAATAGAGAAGCCTCCCCAATTCGGCGGCGGGAAACTGGAGTTCTGGACATTCGAGGAATTGGCTAAATCCTATGAGGCGGGCGCAGTGCATCCAATGGATCTAAAGAAGGCAGTCGCTGAGGAGGTCGTTAAGGCAATGGAGCCATTCCATAAATGGTTCACAACGGGTCCCGGCGCATCGTTGCTGGAGCAAATGAGGCAATTAATGCCGCGATCCTCGGCTGGGGATCATTGATAAACCAAGTCCGAATTAGTTAAGTCTATGAATGCCTTATCGAGTATTGACACCAGCCAGGAATAAACCACTAACTTACTCGTCTCTAGGTCGGGATTAACGCAATTAATTGGGACGCTGATGCTTATTGGATCGCTGTATTCCCGGTCGCTCACCACGGCTTGGACTTGAGGCATTGTGATGCTGCTCGGCGCGTCCCAGAGATCAAGGGGTCTCTCCAGCGGCGTTTGGCGGCACTGGAATAATGGTTTTCCAAGGCCTATCGATGAGCCGTAGATGACTCCATCGCTGGCGAGGAACCCGATCACTAACTCGGTGCCGCGAGGTATTTTAGGTAGGGACGCATTGATTAATGTGAGCGGCTTCCCATTACTTATCAATTTATATGATTGGCCTAGATCAATGACTGTGGCCCACGGCAAGCTCTCCAGCGGAACCTCATAAGTGTTTCCACGCTTGACTGCCTTAAATACCCTGACAAGCTCCAGCTGCGTGGCTGAGTACATCTTGACCAGCATCTGGAGGTTCCCTATGGCGTATTGTCTCCGATACATGTGGAATCCTTAAATAGAGGAGCCTCGGGAGATTTATAAGTGAAACTAGTAAAGGCAACATCACCGGATGAATTAATCAAAATGGGCGTCACGCCTCGGGTAGGCGTCATAGGCGGCTCTGGTCTATACGATGCCGATATCTTCAGTGAATCAATCGAGGTGCAAATGCATACGCCATACGGGTTTCCAAGCGATAACCTAATCATCGGCAAATTACTTAATTCATGGGTTGCCTTTCTACCGAGGCACGGCAGGGGACACAAGTACCCGCCGCACAGGATACCTTATCGAGCGAATGCGTGGGCTCTTCGATCCATTGGAGTATCATCAGTGATAGCCGTTAGCGCTGTGGGTAGCCTGCGGCAGGACTATGCGCCGGGGGACTTCGTTGTGCCGGATCAATTCGTGGACATGACTAAGTCGCGGGAATACACGTTCTTCGATGGTCCTCGAGTCTGTCATCCACAGATCGGGGTGGAGCCATTCAATAATGAATTGCGTCGACTACTAATTGAGTCCGCATCAAAGTATAATAAGGTCCATGACGGGGGCTGCTACGTCTGCATAGAGGGGCCGCGCTTCAGCACTAGGGCTGAGTCAAGGATTTGGAGGGATGTTTATGGCTGCGACATAATAGGGATGACGCTTGTGCCGGAAATAAACCTAGTCAGGGAAATGGGCATGTGCTACGCGCTGCTCGCATTGGTGACGGATTACGATATATGGGTTCCCCACCAACCGGTTACCGCCGATATAGTGGAGAAGACGATGGGGGAGAAGCTTGGATTAGCTAAGAAGGTCTTGATGGAGGTTATTCCAAGGATACCGGAGTCGCTGGGGGAGAAGTGCTCGAAGGAAATGGAGAATGCCTGCATCTAATTGGGTTAATTCCCTTCCCTACTTGCTAAGTAGGTTCTTAAACATCTCTACGGCTATTTTATGATCTATGTTGATGTAATCGAGCAACATCATGTAGAGGTTAAACGGTAATGCGCCCGCCAGCAGCGTGCGGGCCAGGAAGAACTTAGCTGCATCTGCTCCACAGGCCTGCGCCGCGTGCATCCCTTGCAGTGCGGCGAATACCGCATAAATCCCTGGATTCACATTGTATCGGGTGAATATTGCTATTACGCCATCTGCATACGCCTCAACGCTGGGGGCAGTGGTTAGCCTCTTGCTTGCCTCCTGTATTTCGATGAACTTAGCCGCCAGGGCCTGCAGTTTTTGAGCGAGTTCCGGGAATATTCTTCCAGTATCGTTTAATGCATTCATGGTTATTGATGCGTAATTCTTGTTTATGCAGTCGCTTGGCTTCACGCTTAATGCTATCGTTATTAATTCAGCTGCTTCACGCGCCCCCTCTACTCCGGACATGAATTAAGGATTGGTTCCCAGTTATTAAAGCATTAACTGATAGGGGCGAGGAGCGCCATTGGTTTCGATTATCTCAATATTATATTGTAATAGCATTGATTAATATATAGTGTTCGTGTTTTAGGTAAGAAGCGCTTAAAGACCCTTAATCGCTGGTCACTAATCGATGAATGCGGAATCGAGAAATCCATTTAAGGAAATGAACGGCATAGGTCTATCCTTCGCCCACATAAAGGTCTTCTTCACTGCAGGCATGGGGTTCTTCACCGATGCGTATGACTTATTCATAATAGGCGCAGTCCTCGACGTATTCAGCAAGGCCAATATACCCGGCTTCGATATAGGAATAAAAATGCTTGGAATGCCCCTCTCCGGGTTCCTAGGCGCCTCGGCAATATTCACGGCAATAATAGGCCAACTATTATTCGGCGCGTTGGCCGATAGGTTCGGCAGGAAAAGCGTCTATGGCATAGAGGCAACGCTAATGGCGATCGGCGCCCTCTTATCCGCCGTTTCACCCAACATTTACTGGCTAATAGCTTCTCGTCTAGTGCTGGGTCTAGGCATAGGAGGCGACTACCCAGTCTCATCCGTTATAATGAGCGAGTACGCCAATACGAAGGACAGGGGCAAACTAATAGCGTTGGTATTCTCCACGCAGGGCATAGGCTCCTTAACGGCTATACTGGTCGGCGCCCTCTCCGCATCAATACTGCCTCCCAGCATTTCATGGAGAATAATGCTGGGGATAGGGGCCATCCCGGCGTTATCCGTGATATACTTGAGGCGCAAGATACCGGAGACCCCTAGATACGCGCTCCTAGTGAAGCGCAATAAGGCTGAGGCAGAGAAGGCTGCTGGCCTCCTCGGCGCCAAGCTGAGCGGTGAAGCGGTTTCCCGCGGCATGCCGCTCCTCGAGTTCATTAGGAGGTACTGGCTAACGCTGCTGGTGACCGCTGGGACCTGGTTCTTAATGGATATGGCATTCTATGGTTCAGGCGTGTACTCCGGCCCCATAGTTTCCTCATTCATACCCATAAGCCCCTCCCTGCCCGCATCTGTTCAAATAGAGAGGCTAATACTTGAGGCTGGATTGCCATTCATAGTTGGATTGCCGGGTTACTACTTGGCCGTTGCCTTAATGGATAAATTGGGCCGCAAAAACATCCAATTAATCGGATTCACGGGCATGGCTCTCCTCTACCTGATCGTGACCTCAATAATGGAGACCAGCGGAACCAAGGTAATAGGCTTCCTATTGCCCGCCAGCCTATCCCTATCGCTCTACGTATTGACCTTCTTCTTCATAGACTTTGGGCCGAACACCACAACCTTCGTGATACCGGCAGAGGTGTACCCAACCAGGTACAGGACGACGGGCCACGGAATATCAGCGGCGGCTGGGAAGGTGGGTGCAGCAATCTCAACCCTACTCTTCCCCTCGCTTGAGTTAAGCATAGGCATACATGGCATAATGCTGATATATGCTGCGGCCGCATTGATGGGCCTCGGCTTAACGCTTCTATTAAAGGAACCGAAACAGAAGGACCTAGAGACCGTGGCAGAGGAGGAAATAGTGCCGATCAATTAAAACTCGATTTACAAAAATAAAATAAAATAATGGATTAATTCATCATAAATTAGGCGTTGAATATAGTCTTCACCTCGCTCCATGTCATGGGTTCACCCCTTCCCTCCCCAATCAATCTACTGGGGCCGGGCACCAACTCCACTAATTGCTCCACTAATACTGTCCTCGCTCTCTTATCCAGCTCCACTAATTTGTTCCTAATCATTGTTGCCGCCCTACCCCTCTCCACATTGCCTGGACTAATGAGGACGTAGATATCGGCAAGCCGCTTAATCGCGGTGGGGGGAGCGGAGACCGGCCTTGCAGCGTTACCGTCAAACCTAACCCCAACCCCAAGCCCTAACTCCACTCCATGCACCCAATTCCGCTCCCCATAAATCATGAAGCTACCCCTACCAATGTACTCCCCCGCCGGCGCCTCCTTGCTTACCCTGCTTCCCTCCACATAGAACACGTCGCCAGCCATTGCGCCCATGGACCATAAGCGGGAATTCGAGGCAGCAAATGAAGCCACCTCAATCGCCTCCTCCGGAGTCACCTCGCTGGCGCGCAGCACTGTGGCGGCTGCGCCCGGTATATCCGCGTGGAAAAAGAGGTCGCGGGGCCTCATGTACTTCTTAACTATCACCTCGTTTTGATCCGCATTCTTCCCGGCCAGCACGCCGTGATTATTCAGGGTGATGAACCACTTAAATCGCTCGAACCACTCCTTCTCATACATTATCCTCACGGAGTCCCTGAACCCCGTTTCCCGCGTCTCTGCCTCGGCATTTAATTGAGCCAGTTTCTCCTCCAGCTTCTTAATGGTCTCGCCCGCCGCCTTGGCCTTCCTCTCGGCCTCCTTCGCTGCCTCGAAGTACCTGGACGCCGCGTCCCCGGGCGACTCGCTTAGCCCCAGCTCCACTGATTCCCCATCTATGATTATGCTCAGCAATCGCTTCACTGGGTCGAATCCCTTTATAGTCAAGTTACTGCTCCCCAACTCCCTTAACCCACTTAAGTCCCTAGCCGCATAGAGCCGCCGCGCCGCGTTAATCACTTCGCTTAATTGGTACAGGTTCCTCATTATTGCCTCCCCCATCCTTCTATATCGTTGAGCGGCCTCCAGGTTACGGGCGATGGATTCCCGGGCCTCCCTTATGCTGGACTCCAGTTTAGCCGCCTCACCCTTAATCGACTCAACGGCCCTGCTAGCGGCTTCTCGCTCCTCAAGTCTCCAGAAGTATTCATCAACCGCCTCATTAAATGTGTTGAACCTAATTAGTTCCCCTCCCATTGATTTGAACGGTATGGGCGACACGAAGGCTGGCTCCCCATTAATTACCTGAATAACGGGTTCTCTGGGACCCAGCACGGCTAGGGCAATCATTGACCTGAGCTCCCTCCACGCCATTAATGGGTCCCCACAATCCGTCCTCACGCATAGCTCAAACGCTAGGTCCCTCCCAAGCCCCAGTTCCCTCCCCAATGATTCGCGCTTCACGCCTATAAATGAATCCGCGAAGCGGGGATCCCGGAAGAGGCGCGGAGGGGGGGTGTAGGGCTTCCCCGGCCATATTTCCCTATCCCTCGACCTATAGCTGTGGAGAACCCACTTAACTATGCCCTCCCTCTCCAGCGCTATATTGAATGGGTTAAGCAGTTCAATTATGAGGGAGCCGCAATCGGTCTCCATCCTCAGCACCCTATCAAAGAATGGAAGCAGCACGCCGCTTATTCGGCACCCATCAATGTATTGCCTAAGGGGGCTGGGCTCAGTGTTGGGCGGTACTCGAGTGGTGATGCTTACCCTGTTTCTAGATGCGATTATGAGGGACTTATCCCGGCCCCCTACCCTGATCAGTAATGAGGCGTTCGCGGAGTAGACCTTATCAATGGGTCTCCCAGCGAGGGCGCTTAATTCGCTGGCGATGGCCATTAAATCAAAGGCGGAGAGGGAGGTCTTCATGATTGTCCATGTCCATTAAGGATTAAAAGCCTTTCCACGTTGCTCGCATTAAGGCTAATAATGCGCATTGCCCAGTTAAGGATATATACCGCGGCAGCGCTTTGGTTCTCGATGTCTAATCAAAAGGAGGGGAATGAAGAGGAGAAAAAGAAGTTATTGATTCCCTCGTTCCTCACGGCCGATGTATTCAAGAAGGAACGCAAGGCACCAATGGAGAGGCGATTAAGGCTTAGGCGGAGGAGCGACGTGGATGAGGGAAAGGCATTCATGAATCCGGGCACCATGAAGGAACTAAACATAACCACGGAGATAGAGGCGGTCCTGGTTGGCGGGGGAGCGAGGGAGCGAAAGTACGTGTTTAGGGTCACCGCTAAGGAGGATGTGCCGCCCGGCGAGGTTTGGTGTAATGAGGAGGAGCTACGGAGGAACGGCGTTGCGGATAACTCCATAGCCACAATAAGGGCTCACCGGAGGGAGCAGGATAGTGCTTAAGGGCGTGCTAAAGGGGGACACCGTAATAATAAGCGATCCCGAGGAGGCGCGTCAATTATATGCATCTGCTTTTTACGGTAAATTCATTGGCCTAGATAAGGTGAAGCCGGAGGAGGCCAGGAATACCGCTGTTCCGCTTCACTTATCTATACTGGATGCCATTTACCTAGTGGAGCAGGGCAGGCTAGCCGTAACTAGGAGCAATGGGGCTCCAGTTGCCCTGGATGAGTTGAGGCGAATAATGGAGTCCAGGTTCAACGATGCCGCTACTGTGTATGGCGTGTATAAGTTCTTCAGGGACCGGGGATTCGTCGTGAAGAGCGGGTTAAAGTTCGGGAGCCTCTTCGCCATATATGAGAAGGGGCCGGGGATAGATCATGCGCCGATACTAATTCATTACCTGGATCCCGCGAGGAACATAACTGCGCTGGACATAACTCGCGCAGCCAGGTTGAGCCACAGCGTTAGGAAGGCCTTTGTCCTCGCCACGAGGGACATAGATGATTTATTCTTCATAGGATTCGAGTGGTGGAATCCCTAATCATTGATTGCTTCTCTTCCCAAGTATATCAAGCCATGGATTCTCCTTCATGAATTGAGGAACATCGCCGGCACTAGTCACTGCGGGAGCATGGTTCTCCTCCTGGATCCGCTTCTCCTCCTGCCTCTTCTCCACGGCGTTCCCATCGAATCGCTTGCTTCGTTCCTCAAGCTCCTGGATCCGCTTCTCTAATTGATTTATCTTATCCTGCATTGCCCTAATGGTTCTCTCCAGTAATTGGAGTTCCTCGCCATCCATGATTGGGGCTTGGATTGTGGCTATGGGGATGCTGGGCAGGGCCTCCCTGATCTCCTCGCCCATCACTATGACGCCGATGCCCAGCTTCTTCATTAGTTTCCCATCAATGAAGTTCAGGGCCGATTTATCTATCGCAATATACATCTTATTAAAGCCGCCGCGGTTCCCCGCTAGTTCAGCCACGCTCTTCGCTATATCTGCCTCGCTTGGAATATCCATGTATATGTACCTGTAATGAACGGAGTTATTGCCGTCCCTGCAATTAACGTAGTCAAGCCCCCTCTCCACTATCTCTAGTCCCCTCTCCTCCGTGAGCCACTTAATTAATCTATCCATTTCCCTCTTGAGAAGCAGATCCAGCACTGCCTATTTCTCAACTGGACTCTATAAAAACCAAACTATTGTTGAGCCGCATTGGTTAATGCTGACCTAACAGATATTGCTTCCCTCATTGCTGCATCCCTGAGATCCTTCTCAGTAATGCTTGAGTCGCCCACCACCTCCACGGCTGCTTGGTACAGCGTTGTGGATTGCCAAGTCTCCTCCGCGGTTACCCTAACCGACTTAATTAATGGATTAAGCATGAGCCTCCGCCTCACCTCCTCCTCAAACTTATTTATGGGGATGGAGACCGGGAGATCAAGTCTGACCCTAACCATTCTGTGCCTGGCCTCATCATGGTTTATTATCATTGCCTGCACGAGCACGGAATTCGGTATCCTAATCGTTATTCCCTTATCATCAATTATGGTCGTGTAGAGAAGCGTCATATCGGTCACCACCCCCGTGAACCCATCCGGCATACCCTCATGCGGATACATTGTCCTGAGGACACCGTACTGCCAAGTCACTATTGTGACCCTATTGCCCGGCTTAAATGGGGATGATAATATTATAATGATGCCTGCAAACACGCTTGAGAGCGATTGCTGCACCGCGAGGCCCAGAATCAAGCCCACAGCCGTTCCACTGAAGGCAGCCACGGAGGGCGTGACCCTAACGAACTCCACAGCTAAAGCTATTAGGACGCCGCTAACTATGCTGAGCTGAAGCAGGAACTTAATTATGGGCCCCCGCCGCGGGTCACATGCATAAACCATCTTAGTGACCTCCCTACCCGTTTGCCAGAACGCCGCGGCACCAACAGCAATCGTCAGCGTTAATCTAATCAAGTCCTCATAGGATGCATACCTATATAGGAGGCTGGCCTTAAGCGCCTCATATATGACGTAAATTATTATGCCCGCGCCAATTACCGGTATCCAACTAATCACTATTTTATTAATTAATTTACTCATCCCAGTGAAGCCGCGGCACTCATTACTCATGAAGGGCGAAGCAACTGTTCAAGTTATAAATGTGTCCAATGCTTAGCCACGGACCCCGCCAAGCATGAAGCGAAAGACTTTAAATAAGGGCCTCCACGATCATTGAGAGGCGGGGGTACCCGAGCATGGTCAAAGGGGGCGGACTTAAGATCCGTTGGCGTAGGCCTGCGTGGGTTCAAATCCCACCCCCCGCACCATTAGCCGATGATGCTTCTGGTTTCAATTACCGCTCGCCTTGTTACACATCAAGCCTCTTGTTACGGAAGGCATAGGCATCCCTCTGCGGCATTCACCGTATGGTTGACTGCGAGTTGATTAACATCGGCAACATTAGCAATGAGGAGCGTGTTAAAATCATCAACTACGTCATGGAGCGGAAGGGTGTTAGGGCAAAAGACTTGGGCGTTACCATTAATTTAATTAGCATGATTAGGTCGGATAAGCGCCGCGTCACCGAGGACCTGTTGTGCAGGGCGCTTAAGTTTCTGAGTACCGAGGAGATGGCTAAGCTGCTTGGGCAGATACCTGAGCTTGAATCTGCTACTGCGAATGATATTGTTAGGGTTGTTGCCCGCGCTAGGGCAGAAACTTTAGAGAACTGCTCAGTTACCTGGATAGGTACCTCGGCGAGTACGTTAGGTCAATGGGCACGAGGTGGGTTGTGGACGAGAACGACGTTGAGGAGTTCATCAAGGCTAAGAGACTGAGGAGCCTTAGCGGGAAGACAATTAGAGTCGAGGTACGTTATATTCGCTTAGCCCTGAGCTTAATTGGGTTCTTGAACCTGATGGCGTTAGGGAGTACTTGGCTGAGCTCGTTAATGATGGTGAGCGTTACGTTGCAAGGCACGTCGCAGTCAGCTTAAAGTCACTATTGAAACAGTACTTAAGCCAAGGGACCCAGCGCTCTACAGGCTACTCTACGACTCATTCAGCGTGTACAAGCCTAAGAGCGACAACCACGTTAAGCTACCTATACTTGAACAGCTGCGCCAAATCTGGGTCAAGCTACCGAGCATTGAAAGCAAGTTCTACTTCACAATCCTAGCCGAGTGTGGTTTACGCCCATCAGAGCCGTTCCTAGTGGATATAGAGGATGTGGATTTTGAACACGGCGTAATTCGCATAGGAAAGGTGACCGAAACAAAGAGGGCATTAGTGGCCTTCCTAAGGCCTGAGGCTGCGGATTGGGTTAAGGTGAATTACCTACCAGCCAGGGAGTCCTTGGTTAAGGCTAAGCTTGAGGTTGTTAAGGCTGATTACCTAGGAGTCAATGCCGACGCCGAGGACTGGGCAAGGAGGCTAATACCCTTCGACAGAGATAGGCTACGCAGGGAAATCAAGGGAACCGCCAGGCAGGTCCTCGGTAGGGAGTTTGAGCTCTATGAGCTTAGGAAATTCTTCGCGACATGCATGATTAGCCAAGGCGTCCCAGAGAGCATTGTCAACACCCTGCAAGGCAGGGCGCCGCCAAGCGAGTTCCGCATACTGGTTGAGCACTACTGGAGTCCTAGGCATGAGGAGTTGAGGCAATGGTATTTGCGCTATGCACCTAAGGTATGCTGCACGTAGATACAGCAGAAGACGGCCAGGCAAGATACATGCATTTTAACTGGTTAAAATACATGAAACATGCACCCTCGCCAATACATCCCATGAATCCCGAATTCATACACGCCACCATTACTGCATGTTTCATGCAATCCCCTCATTTCGCCTTTTTTAAAAAACCATTGGAACATTGTTTCAATTATGCAAACCAACAACCCCAATCCGACTGCGACAATGAGGTTTAGTCTTTAGGCCATTCACAGTCCTAGCCTTCACAAAACCAATATTAAGGACGCTCGAGAACCTCGAGCTCAAGTGAGGGTTAAGGTGCTGCTCTGCAACCCACAGGAGAAGCTTTACTAACTAATCGATATCGCAGACTTCCTAAACGGCATATACGAACACCTCAGGAGGCAAATTACAAATTACTTCGTTAGTTCCTCTAGGTCCTTCATTATTGCTCCTAGCCTATCTATTATGTCCCTGACCTTGTCTGGTGCTATGCCCAGGAATAACTCCCTGAATCTTTTGTAAACGATGTTGTATATCTCCTCGGCATTCTCCGTAGATGCCTTCTCACCAAGCTCTATTACGAAGAATCCATCATCCAAAGCAGCCTTCCTAGCCGGATCCGTTAGGCTCTTAACAACCAAAACCCTCAGATGCGGCATGTTATCGAGCTGTAAAACCCTACCGAACTCTTGATCAACAACCTGCCTATCAACATCCCTATCCCAATTCTTACAGGACACATAGACCCTAAACACTAAATCACCAACCCTCTTCTCAGTCCAAACATCAACCTCAATCTCGCCTCCTTTGGCCTTAAGCTTCATATCGGTTTGAACCCTAAACCCCAAATCCTCTAATACCCCTGCAACAATACCCTCAAGAACCTCCCTAGTCGGCCTAATACCAACAAAAGTACCAGTTGCACTTACACCCTGTTGCCCAACAGGCTGTATGGAAGGCTGTTGGGTTGCGGTAACCTCCTTCGTGACTGAACCAAGGAACTCCACACTAAACCCACCACTCCTAAGGACATCAATGACCTCCCTATGATTGCCTTCTTTATACGTGGTTGAAACAGGGACGACCTTGTCCTTGTGAGTAAATAACCAAAGGGCCTTCTCATCACGGCCCTCAAAGTACTTAAGAATTAATTGTGAGGGCATACCCTGCACAACAGCAACGCCCACGCACCCAAGTGTGGTGCACCTAGACGATGCCTCACTACCAACACCAGGATCAGGCCATGGTGAGAAGCACATATAGACTGAACTCGCCGAATCCTTAGTAAATGCACAACAATTGTCCGTACAGAGGGAGTTATACCCAGCCTTCTCAAAGATGCCCCTAAACGTCCCCATTAACTCATTTAGGGCATTTTTATAAATGGTCTCTATTGCGTTCTTCACATAGCCATAAACGAGCGGGTTTACGAAGCAATTAATGTATATACCCTCAATCACAGCACTATTACAGAGCATGCGTTCATCCGGTACACCACTAAAGTGCATTAGAAACCTCAATATCCACCAATTATCATAGGGAGCCGATACGTGGAAGATTAGGGATAGCTTTAGGAAATCACCACTCCTATAAAGCTCACCCAGCCTCCCCTCAACCTCACTCTTATCAGGAATCTTAACGTAATTCCTAGCCTCAGACGCCAACCTCTCAATGTATGGCTCAGCAAATGGGTATATCCTTAGCGAATAATGGATATGCCTACGTGATTCTTGATCGCATCTGAAGCCTAAGAGGTACTTGTAGAAGAGAGGTCTAAAATTGATTTCGAAGCCTAGAATTGATGAGACCACGTCGGAGAAGGACTCATGATCCGTAGAATCCACAGATAAACCATACTCATCCTTCCTAACGTAGAGTGCTGGGTAATCCTTATCCTTAACTGAATTGATTATGGCGGAAGCAATCGAGAGTATCTTCCTCTCATCATTAGACATCGAGTTAAAGCGCTTCCCAATCTCCTCAAGTAAACCTTGATATGCGTGTTCATTAAGTATGTACTTCCGAAGATAATCTATTAAGTCTACATTTGAATCTCCAATCTTCACTGTAGTGTATAGGCTTATACCCTTAAATGCTTCAGTAATTTCTGAACTTACCTTCTCAGCAACCGTCCTCCCAAAGGCTGGTTCAAGAGTTGATATAATACTATATGTCTCGGGACTACAAAGGTATGAGTAAAGCCCAACCACATAGGCAACCCCCTTACTAATAAATCCATCAATAATCCCCCTAACCCTATCGACTGACAACGGAGTCTCAGACGAACCACTCAAGTTAAGACACCCTAGTACAGAGTACAATGAATTATTTAAGTATTGCATGAGAATCACGGGTTACGAATTATGCCTTCCTAATTATCTCACCCATTGTCTGCATCGCCAGGCATTTTAGGCTGCATGGTGGTTCCTCCTCCCTACTCCATGTTACTATTAGTTTATTGCCTTCGCAGTTTGCCTCATTGGCTCCTAGCCTAATTGCCTCCTTGATTAGCTCCTCGTTGCATGTCCTTATTATCATTATGCAGTTACACTGACTATGCATCTCCACCGCCTGTGCCTTGTTCCTCCTCACCTCCCCTCCTCATCACTAAATCGTGCAGTATTGTCCCGGATACTGTGGCTACGACCACTCCCTTACCAAGCCTGAACTCGACGTCCTCCGAATCCGGCGTCAACTCCTCGACCTCAACCACATTACTCATGAATGTGTTGTAAAGGCTCCAGAGAATATCGCTCAACTCACCCCTCGCCTCACTAACGACTAGGCCAACCTCCTCGGCATCCCCAAGCGTGATAGCCGCACTATGCTGCTTAAAACCAACCAAAGCCCTTGCAACCCTCTCAGCCCTCTCGGGCTCACCCCTAAACATCCTATTCCTAAGAAGTTTTGTGCACAATTCAACATTGTGCTCAACAGCCCTCTTGAAGTCACCAAGCTCGATAATAGGCAACCTATTGAGTATCTCGGCGACTAGATTCTTCGGCAACTCCTTACTACTGAGCATTGTGAGTAGTTCGAGTATTGATTGTAGTGGTATGTACCTACCTGTCTTAGGCTCCCTAAGGACTGGGTCTATGGGCCCTAGCTCGGCAATGGGCGTCATGACTATTTCGTCGGATGAGCATGCAATCATCATGGCAGCACTCTTGGCAAACCTGGGCACGAAGGTTACCAGTTTAGAACCGGCAATGCGCTGCAGGTACCTGCCCAATAAATAAGCCTCATCAGCATCGCCGCCAAGCGAATCCAAAACAACACCCAAACCATTAACCCCACCCAAACCCTTGATAACGGCATAGATGGAGTCAATCGATGAGTAATCAATGTACCTACGAGGCGTGAAGAGCATAGGAACAATAGTTAGGTTAGTTAAGCCGCCGAGCCTATCCAATAGGCCAGACGCCTCGTCAATAAAGACCTTGAAGGCATGAACCACATCAACAATACCATCAACAAGCATAAAGAGGTAAAAACAAGGGAAATAAAAAACTAACCCTATGAATACCTTATTTATCGACCACACTACATGCTACCTCTATGAACCTGCAGAAATACCCACGCCCGCCCTTATCGTCCTTAATACATCATCCGGCGCCACATCGATCTTACCCTGGCCCACATCCTCTCAACCCCCTGGTTCCTGTACATGGGCGACCTGTCTAGCCGGGTGGATGTTAAAGTATTCACTGTTAATGAATCGGTTGAGGCTGAGTAAACGAATACCTGCTGAGGTTCAAGGTGTTGAAGAATGAGTGAGTTGGCGGTCATGCTTTCCGATTTCCTGAGCGGCGTTGAGTATATTGGTCATTCGTGATTCATAATGCCTCCATTCTCTACGTCGGCCGTAATGAGGTGTTATTCTTATTTGAAAAAGAAAAGTTTTTGCCCTAAACTAATAAACTATAATACACATCCCCTATACGCTCCAGCGGAAGCTTAATCCCCCTAAACAACAGGATGTCTCACTACCTTAATGCCCATGACTGCGAGCCTTGTAGCCACCCCTTCGGCGGCATCTCCTACGTAGATGTTCAGCCACAAGTCACCATCCACGACGAACCAGAGCCTAACATAAGACATCCGTCTAGTCTTAGTGGCTCTCCTCTTCCTCCTCTGCCGCGGATCCTCACCATCATCCTCATCCTCCTCATCGCCCCCATACAACCAATACCACCACGTTGGTTTACGTTCATTTGGCATGAGGTAAACTGTCAAGCCAGGCGCTTTCAAGTCAACCTCAGTCATAATTCCGCGCCTATTCAGCTTCATAGCCCTCATGTTAGTCACGACATAGCTGTGACCAAACAGCCTCCATATCAAGTCGAATATAAAAAGCATCAGGAGTATTAGACCAAATACGATAGGGGGGACGAGAAACCGGCGAGAAACATTATGAAACTCATGAGCAATACCAGCCACCACTCCTTATTCTGAAGCGGCCCATTTTCCCATATGACGCGCTCCCCAGGCCTCAAGTCAAGTTTCATAATCAGTATATCGCTCCTTTTGCCTAAAAGCCCTATTCTTGTTTATCTGGCTCTGTTGCCTTGAGCCGATCGATGAATGTGAATCCGAGGGGATCCTGCGCCCGACTTGGTTAAGGCAGTTTGAGCAATTCAAACGTCTGAGGCTTGTAACATGATAGATTGTGTTATAGGTGAAATGAGCAAAAAGCAGCTAGCTTGCTCTATATGTCGTTGTTACTGTGAGGGAGTATAATACATCGCTGTTTGTTGGGTTATAAATGACTATGAAGTATAGCCCCGGTCCTTCATAGAGGGTGTAGTTAACGTAGTCCCCATTTTGGTAGTATATGTATGAGGATGGGGAACCTGCATTCTGTACCCATTCTATGAACTCGCTTGGACTAAAGACATAGAGTCGTAGTGGATTTGTGGAGTACATGGTAATGTTGATAGCGCCGGTGAGGCCACTGGGCACGACAGAGTACATGTAATAAAAGTAGCCTGGACTCAACACAGCATGACTGCTTCCAGTCCCAAGGGAGTAAAGCGCATATAATAGGCTTGTAACTGATGAATTCAGCGTTGTTAGATTCTCCTTTAAGGTGGCGTATTGGCTCTTAAGTGCCGTGTAGTTGTTACTTAAGGTGCTATATTGGGACTGAAGCGAGTGGTATTGGCTCTGCAACGAGCTGTATTGTGATTGCAGTGCTTGGTATTGGCTCTGCAACGAGCTGTATTGTGATTGCAGTGCTTGGTATTGGCTCTGCAGTGTGTTATATTGGTTCTTCAGGGTTGTGTAGTTTGACTCTAGGTTTGTGTATTGGCTTTGTAGCGAATTATACTGGCTTTGCAGGTTGTTATATTGGCTCTTAAGCGTCGTGTAGTTGTTACTTAGGTTATTATATTGGGACTGAAGCGAGTGGTATTGGCTCTGGAGGTTATTATATTGGGACTGGCAGTAATTTATCTTGGCCGTATCTGATTGTGTCGTATAAATCCACATTGCTAATGCGAATGCGAATAGGATTATGAACACGATTGCTAGAATCCTCCATGGATTCCTATTAGACGGGTTGGAGGGGTATGGGTTGGAGGAGTACATTAACATAATGCTGTGTTTCTTGTTTTTAAGCGTTCAGTGTGAGCCGAAACATCGAGTTGTTGAAAAGTTGGATATATCTTTTTGCCGTTTTTAAAAAAGAACAATTTTAAAACTTTCTAATCTTATCCACATAAGGTTAGCTTTTTCATAATGGGATCACTTTCTTTTAGCTAACCTTTATTAAATAAGGCTATCCAGAACCAAGATGCCATGGGGATAACGATGGATGCCATTTCACTATGTCTCATGATGGCTCTGCCCCAACACCGAGAGAAACAAGCTAAAAACCAACACTATCATGATGGTGTTACACCAACGGTGCCACACCATGCATAGCATCATAAACCAATTGTACAGTACGTGCTGTATAGGTGCTGTACAATGGATTTTTACGTGGGCTGGAGCAATGGTGTTATACCATGGGGGGAATGAGGAGGAGAACGACTGGAGGACATCTGCGCAATGGGGCTGGAGCAATGGTATTGGTATTACACCGCGTTTTTCGGTTCATTAGGCCCCGACCGGGATAACGCGCCTGAACCAACATGCGGTACACTCATGTGGTACAGCACCACATGTTCACATAGCCTGTATACACACAGCCAACCGGCGACCAATGCGCTCCGAGCGAGGAGGCGAAAAAAATGGTGGAAAACAGAAAAACAGGTGAAAACTGCGCAACTGCTAGCCAACCGGGACTGTGCCTGAACCCAGTGGCTCCGCCGGCGCCCGGGGAGCACGGGCTGGGGGCTCGACGGGGAGGCAGATGCCCAAACACAGCCCAGTCATGCGAGGCATCCCCCTCCACTGGGGGTGGGCAAGGCTAGCAACATGCCCACAGGTTAATAGTTAACTATCCCGCCCTAACGGACGGGGCTTCCCGGTTCATCGATGCGCTCTCGCTGTCGAGCATTGCTGGCGGGACGGCGTACGTGTCCAATGCATGTGCCGATTTGGTTGCGGTTGCCACTTAATGACCTCTTCCCCGCCTTTAGGGCGAGGCTTTCCGCTCACTTAGTAAGGTTTAAAACCACTGTTCGTATTTTTAATTATGCCGTGCCTAACCGATGAGGATGGGAAGATGATCGTGTGCCTCGACAAACAGGAGGATATCGATCGTGCGCTCGTGCATAGTGGACAGGGCAAGGAACTCCTGGATAATTTCGAGCAATTGATTAGGTCCATGGCTAACACGCGAGGTGGAACCGCCGTGACGTACAGGGTACTAATCACCGATGAGTACGGGCACACGGATGTGCTTGCCGATGGGTTTGCCACTAGGGAGCATGCAGAGAAGTTTATGAATGGTGTTAAGAGATACATTTGTCATCCTGAGAACGTTAGGCTTAGCATTGAGGAGGTGCTATGACTGGCTTAACCTGCAGCCAGGCAGCGCAGGACAGCCCTCTCAGTCCCGCCCAAGCGCGCCAGAGCAAAAATAAAGGATTTACCATTAATATACACGGCAGATATAGAGGAGGAAAAACAAAACCAAATTTATCTTAAAAAGTAAATAGATATAGATCTTGTTTAGCTAGATATTAAAGAGGAAAGTTTGCAGGCGCAAGCAACGCAACTCGACAACCTCAAACCCATGCATCATAGAGTAATATTAGGTGCAATCATAGCACATACAGCATGGATCTTTAAACACCCTCTACCAGGGCTAAAGCCTCCAACTGAATTTTTAATTTTCCTAAAACCCTTCATGGATAAGATATGCAACACCACATGACTTTCATTTTTTTTAAAAAAAATTAAATTTTTCAATTTTTCCTTTACATGGTTTTTTCGTTTGTGTTGCGAAACCGAAATGATGAATTGAAAAGTCGAATGTGCATTTTTAAGCAAAACGTTTTTAAGATAAATGCCTTTAATGAACTATGCTTTTAAACTCAATTAATCGGCCACAGGCAACCACCACATGCATACCGGTACCGTTGTGCAATGCCGGTATGCACGGCGGTTCATGGTGGTATGCATGGTGAGCAGGAACAGAATCGCAGGAATGAGGGAGAGGTTCATTCTCTGGCGGACCCGGTGGGATTTGAACCCACGACCTACGGCTCCGAAGGCCGCCGCTCTGATTCCATACTGAGCTACGGGTCCAGGAAACCGATTAGGCGGCTCGTATTAAGTTTTTCTAGGATTTCACGGCCTTATTCATTATCATGATTGGAAGAACACGCCTAAAGTACTCCCTGAAGCTCTCCATATCCATGAGGGGCCCCATCACATTGGGCGAGCATCGCCGTAATTGCTCAATTGCCTTATCCATAATGATGCCCGGCGCCAATAATAGGATCAATGTGCTTCCCGGACAGCGCTTCCTCACGTAATCGGAGAGGAGGGGTTCACCGCTTTCTATGAATGCTATGTCAGGCCTTAACCCACTTAATGAGAGGGGCTTATTTGATCCATGCATTGCAATCAAATCAACGCCCAATCCATTAATGAAATCAATGAAGCCAGGCCACTCAAGCAGTGGGGGTACTCCAGACACGCATGCAGCCTCGGCCTTCTCATAATCGTTTCCCCTCGCCACGTAGAGCGGGATCCCGTGGCCAGGTCCTGGGCATTGAAATGAGTACTGAATATTAAGGGCAGCCGCGAAGTCGCTCACCGACTTCAAGTATCGCGGATCCTTTGAGCCGTGAAGGATTAATTTAACCGAAGAGGCTGGATAGGCCACCGAGGGCCTCCTCCTCGCTTTTCTCCTCCTTCTTTTCCTCGACGTTTTCCTTCTTCTCCTCAGCATTAGCGGTGGCGGCGGCTGCAGCGGGTTGTGGTGATGGAGCCATTGCCTGTATGCCTAGCTCCGGCGCCTTTCCCGCTATTACTGATGCTAATGCATTTGCTTGGGCCTCAGCCTTCGCAAGTATTGGCTTAGCTGTTTCCTCCGTGAATATCAATGCATTTATGGCTAAATTCATGGATTCCGCTGCGGCCTTCCTTATATAGACCGGCATTAATTCAGGCAGTGGATAGACCGCATTGACCGCCAGGTTATAGGCCTGGGCAGCGGACGACTCTATTAGTCTCCTATATTCATCCGCGCTCGGCATTAACTCATCGCTGCGTATCACGTACTTGCCTCTAACTATTGCCGCCTTGATCCGTATGGACTCGAACACAGGCTTTATGTTGAGTAGTCTAAGTATGTCAGCTAGATCCGCCGTTATCTTGTCGCCGGCCTTGGCTACCACGGCATCCTTTGCCACCCAAATCTTTCCATCCTTTATTTGAGTAGGCACCTTCAACTTGCCGAACCTGCTAAGCACGGGACCTGGATTTATGCCAGTGTTGCCGGCCGGTATCGTCAAATCGAACTGCGCGACATCGCCATCCTTGGCGAACCGCCTCACGCCGTTCCTAACAATGAATCTATTAAGCTCAAATGGATTCCTATTAGTGAAAAGCAGCCCTATTTCCCCCCTCAGGAGCTGTGCCACATCCTCGCTGACACCGCCATAAGCCTTCTCCATTGCTAACTTTATGAGCGTGCCCTTAGCCACCTTAACCTTGGAGTCGCCCCTCAGGAGATACCTATACTCCTTGAGAACCCTATTGGGGAGTCCCCTCAAATCAATGAGCATCACGGTCTCATATCGCTTCAAGTCCTCGATCAATTCATTCAAGGCCTCCACTTTACTCTTCGGATACGGCTTGCTCCTCACGTATCTACGTTCTCCGGCTGCAATAGATGAAGCCATAAAGCAACCGATAAATTATGCCTAATAAAAGTTTTTTCTCGGAATTACATGATGAAGGAACTAGGAATTCCGCCCATTAAGGCAGGGATGGGCAAAATCGGGGCAATGCACCTAATAGCTAGGTAATCAATTCATTCGTGGCCGAATCAACTATCGTATCCATTAAATCCCAATTAGCGCCCGTTGACTCGGAGAAAACCGCCATATAGATATTCATTGCCAGAAGCATGCTGGCCGTCGCCAGCTTCCCCAACTCGCTCACCGCTCTACATCCAAGTCGAGAGGCCGCCGTCAATATCCTGCTCCAAATCACTAGGAGAATCTGCGAATTAATGGGCCTCGGAGCAAGCATTAAATCCACGTAAGCCATATACTTCCAATAATTTGAGTCAATGGGCCCTCGCCCGGCCCTCCTCAGCAACTCCGTCATTAGATTAACGCAATCGATGCCTATGTCCCTACAAGCCTCCTCCGCTAGCCTCGGCGCCTCATTTGACAAGCCGCTTAACGCCTCCCCATCTACATCAAGTCGTAGCTGTGATACTTCCTCGAATAATTGGGAAAGATTCATAATTTAACTATCTTATAATGTTTTATATTAGTCTTTCCTAAATTGCGGCCCTCCATTTGGTGGTTCATGTGGCCTCTTTATAAAAGAGGGAGGGCAGTCCAACTCCTAGGAACTGGGTTAGCGGCCAGTAATTGGTAAGGGCTGGATAAATGCTTAAATATAGTCTCTATTAAGCGGCTATGTGGATATAGAGGTATTCGTTCATCCGACTTGCTCCACGTGCCACGCCCTGCTTCAGAGACTACATAGATGGGGCCTCATGGATAAGGTGCGCATAATAGATACTTCAAGGGACCCATATATGGCTATTGAGAGGGGAGTGAGGTCCGTTCCCAGCATATTCATAAATGGCGAATTAATGTTCGCCGGCATAATCGACTTCAATGAGCTTCACGCCATACTAACGGGCTCCAATAAGCCAAGCCAATCAGTGGAGGAAGATGAATTAATTCAAGCGTTTCTAAGGGGAGTACTCGACTCCGTTGCAACTGCTCTTTGGTTATATGTGAATGAGGATTGCTCCGCACTTCTAAGGGATGAGAAGACGCTTAAAGCAATGATGGGAATAGGGGATGAGGAGTTGAGGCGATTCATTAAGTCGGCGGCTAAGATGGATTGCTCCGCATTGGTGTCCCGGAACGAGGAATCATTCCTAAGAGTCATTGCGACTAACTTCACTAGGGAGGTTTACTGGGTACTGGGCGCAATGAAGTGGGAAAACGTGGGGAGGCTCTATACTAGGGAATCATTGGCTCACTGGATGATAGTTAGAAGCGCACTAGGTAGAGTGGGGCTAAGGCCTCATAGATTAAGTGAACCCGTATTCAGCAGTAAGGTCGCTAAGGTTCAAGATTACTTGGGGAGGAACTTCGATGAATTGATGAGTAAGGTAATTAAGGAGCAGGAGGAAATAGCTAAGGATTGGCCTAAATTAGTTTAAAATGATCTGCATAAAGGCTCCAGCATCATTGGCTAACCTGGGTCCCGGATTCGATGTATTGGCTATGGCAATTCAGAACCCATTTGACATCGTAGGGCTGGAGAGGATTAAGGAGCCCAACATAATAATAGAGGCAATGGGGCCCCATGGCTCCGCGATTCCCCTGGATGCAACCATGAACGTGGTTGAGCCTGTTCTAGTTGGTGCAGCTAAGATGGCTAAGTATGAGGGTGGATTCAGGGTGAAGATATGGAAGGGCATAAAGCCGGCCAGCGGCCTTGGAAGCAGCGGAGCGGATGCGGCGGCGACCGCCTATGGGGTAACTAAATTGCTTGGATTAAAGTTGAGTGATTGGGAATTATCCTGGTTAGCGGCCATGGGTGAAGCAAAGGCCGCCGGTTCACCGCACATGGATAATGCATCTGCCTCCCTCTTCGGCGGTTTCATAATAATTAACCAAGAGCTAAGGCGCATAATTAAGCTGGATACTTGGGATTTCCCAATAATCCTAGTCACCATGGGAAGCAAGCCCAGCACTCAATACATGAGAAGCCTATTGCCGAGAACAGTTGAGTTACGGGCCAGCGTACATAACTTGGCTGGGTTAGCCTCATTAATTCACGCCGTGATTAGTAGGGATCTGGATCTGCTTGGAATGAGCATTGAAATGGATGAATTGGCCACGCCATATAGGGCTAAGGCTTATGATCACTTGCAGCGAGTTAAGGAGACTCTGCATAGGTACGGCGCCCTCGGCGTAGCTCTCAGCGGCTCTGGTCCCTCAGTGTTCGGCGTGTTTCGTGAGGAGCCATGCATTGAATGCATAAGGAGGGAATTAGGTAATGCATGGGTGATGCTGACGAGGCCCAGCAATTCCGGAGCAGTTGAGGCTGAGTGTCCATCCGAATTTAAGGGGGCTCCATGATTGCGGACCTCGATTTGGGAGGGCGTCAAGGGAGTTGGGATTTCCCTTGGTTTCTTGGATTAAGATTTATATAATGCAAATAATAGGTGGCTCGTGCTTAATAGGCGGAGAGGTTTCCGGGATTCGCCGCTGCTGGTTGGATCCATTTTCTATCCCAAGGATAAGCTAGTGTTGAATAGGGAGACCGGGGAGTTCAAGAGAGCCGAGGCCGAGGCGGTTATCGGGGAGTACGTTGAGCTATGCACTAACTACGGCGTTAAGTGCACCATTGACGTGGAGGGGGAGACCGTGGAGGCGTTCCAGAAGTTCTTGGATTTCGTGGCCGGCATTGTGCCAAGGGATTGGGCGATAATGGCTGACGCCACGGCCAAGGATTTAAGGCTGGGCGTTGCTTATTGGGCGTGGCAAGTTGGGCTCAGTAATCGCTTAATCATTAATTCGATTGATTATAAGTCCCCCGTTGATGAGTTAATACATTATAGGGACTTCGGCGTGGCGGGGCTCGTTGCCGCCGCCTTCGATGTTAATCCAGGCAATAAAATAAAGGTAGCCGAGTCAATTATGGAGAAGCTCAGGGAGGCTGGGTTATTCAATTCATCGATACTCATCGATCTATCGGTGCTTGATGTTCCAGACATGGCTGCCACGGCCGCATTGATTCCCGAGTTCAAGGCTAGTATACCGAGCAATTTCCTGGTGGGCTTTGCTCCAGCCAATGTCGTTCCCACTTGGAAGAAGGTTGATGCGGTTTTGAAGGCGTTAAGGGAGAAGGGCATCAATGATGAGTACATGCAGCTGGTTAAGCCAACCATGAGGGCATCCATGGCCGTAACGGCCGCCATGTTTCCCTATATAGACTTCATCCTATTCGGCCCACTTAGGGAGGCCCTCTTGGATACCACAGTTATTGCCTCAATTCTCTCCGGGGACTTCAAGATAATCGAGTGGAGGGATGAAGCGGTCGAGGAATCCAAGCCAGTGAGCAGCCCTAAGTCGCCTCGCCCATTCTCAGGCATGATTACTGACCTCAAGGCCGCGCTAGATGAGGCTGAGGCAAGAATAGATGAGACCAAGATAAATACGAGGGAGGCTCCAGGCCTTGATGAGCTCAAGACGCGGTTCTCCGCGGCCGTGGGGGATTTAGAGGATGGGGCTGTGGATCTCGCAAAGCAATTACTGGATATGGGTGTTTCCCCCCTGGAATTAATAGAATTGATGAAGAAGGGCATGGATGTTGTTGGGGAGCGGTATGAGAAGGGGGAGTACTTCGTGAGCGAATTAGTTATGGCTGGGGAGATAGGTGAAGGGGTCGTGAAACTGATAGAGCCATTCTTTAAGGAGAATAGGTCCGCCGATAGGGTTAAGGTAATTATAGGAACAGTGGAGGGCGATATACACAGCATCGGCAAGAACATAGTGAAGATGATGCTGATGGCAAACGGCTACGACGTAATAGACCTGGGCGTTGATGTGCCGGCCGAGAAATTCGTTGAGGAGGCCGAGAGGAATGGGGCTCAGGTGATAGGCTTAAGCTCCCTCCTCAGCACCTCGGCAATAAACATGAGGAAGGTTCTTGAGCTCCTCGATAAGAGGGGACTGCGGGGAAGGATACGCGTAATTATAGGGGGCGCCGCCGTCACTGAGGAATACGCGAAGAAGATAAATGCGGATGGGTACGCCAAGAATGCCGTGGAAACAGTGCGTCTACTGGATAAGTGGTTCAAGACCGCCTAGAATGAATCGGCATTGACTCCTCGCATTTAACCATTATTCTTTAATGAATTAGTTATAATAGTATCGTTGATGCCTCTAACCATAAATAATTACCTGAGTAACATTATTGGCTTAGCTTCTTCGGTAAATAAGCATGAGCACTGGGAAAAAAGGTGATCCAACCGCGTTGGGAATATTCTCCTACGGCTTCACGTTATTCTTCCTATCAATATATGCAATGGGCCTTTATCCTTGGTCCGAGAGCATAGTTATGATAGCTCCTGCCCTTGTGTTCGGAGGATTATTTCTTTTGATAGCTGCTAATTGGGAATACAATAATGGAAATACGTTCGGTGCAACGGCGTTCGGAACATATTCGGCCTTTTTCTTATCATTTGCCGTTGCTCATATAGGCATATTCGCTTGGAAGTTCTCGCCCGTAATGGTGGCTCACTTCGTTGGCTTAATGGCCGTTGCCTTCACGATAATGACCCTCATATACTGGGTGGGCAGCTTCAAGATGAATTTGGCGCTGAATTTGACACTGCTCCTCCTCCTATTAACTTTCCTTCTTTACGCCGTGCCGTTAACTACATTGAATTCATCAATGATGACCGCAATGGGAGGCTTCCCAACCGCATTGAGGCCGGCGGGCTATATCGGTTTGTTGGATTCAATATTAACTATGTGGGTTGGCGCCGCCGTAGTGATAAATGATAGGTGGGAAATGGCGGGCCTAAATCCCCCGATACCGGTGTTTCCCCTGGCGAAAAAGAAGCAGAATTAATGATAAAGCCTAGCTTTACCAGAGTATTCAGTAGCCTGCACCAAAGGCGGGTATCCAAGACCCCAAGGAACCCTCGCCCTAAAGGCGGGAAGGAGGTCGGATCCCCGATTACCTGCGTTCTTGGTTGGTTTCTGTGGTTGATAATTGAGGAGTTGTTAAGGTTAGGAAGGGCGCTCGCTCTGTTTGGTATGCTGTTAATGGTTTGCTTGGTAGGGTTCCGTATTTGGTTGGTTTGCCGGTGATGGTGACCTTGGGCATGTTGATAGGGGGTGGTTTCTACGTTGGCTTCCCCTTCGTCATTGATGATGCAGTCGAAACTTTTATAGATAACCTCCTATGCCACCTCTATAATTGCGGTGGCAGATTCTTTAGTGGTTCTGTCGCAGCCCAGCAAACATAGGCATTAAAGTCCGTAAGACGGTGTGGAGTACAGCGATCATTTGCAACCCTGAAGACTGGGAATTGATAATAAAGGCCTTACAATCTTCAACAGTAATGGCTCAGCTAAACCTTTAAATGGTTAACGGGTAGAGGGCAATTGGTATATTTTGAGGGGTTGAATTGACCCATATTTAGAAAATGGTTTCGTGTGTATAAGTCGAATATTTAAGATATGAAACAATGAATAATTACGAGATAATTTATTAGTTTTAGGTTTTCGAGAAAATCAGCCACAGGCTGAAATCCATCCACTACTTGTTGGGGCGTTAAGTATTGCCGTGCCTGATGTTACATAATATATCTCTGTTGGATAGAGGGTCCAGGTAGTTGTTGCTGACGCAATTTGTCCAGAGACTCCATACCCATTTTCGCTAATGCCGAAATAAACGCTTGTCGTTTCGCCAACATTAACCTGAGACACGGGTGGTGAGAACGTAACCTGTGGCGCCTGTAGAGACCCCCATCCACTCCACTCCTGACCACCGATTGTTATTTCATTGTGGAATGTGTACCCAGGTATCCCGCTATTGTCTATCCATGCCGTAGCCCAATAAATGTTAGCTACGCAATCGGTGTCGTATTCTACCCATTGCTTTATTGTGAAAACTGTTAATCCGAACACGTCTTTACCCACCCATTCCATGGATACCGCGGGATCGTCGTTGCTGAGTATTTTTGTTTCTGGTTTAGTTATTATCATGGTGATGCTATATGGTATGTACTTGAGCAGTTCTGGGTCTGTTCTATTTATCTCTGATAATACAAACGTGCTCAGGGTATACGTTATTTCAGCTGTTGAATCATTAATCGACGCGAATGGCCCGAAATAATTCAATGTTATTTTGCTTCCCTTAATCGTGACCCAGCCCCTAAGTTCATTGGGTATGGGCAGTATTACTGCCCAATTTGACTTCATAAAAGCCCTCGGCTCAATATTATAGAGCTGCCTTAACCCATTGATGCTGGAGATGTTAAAGGTTAAGGTGGTTCCATTGGAGAGTGTTAGTACGGCTCTTCCACTACTATAGAACTGTAGCATAGGGTTGGGTACAACAGTACCGTTAGGGTAAACTGTGAAGCCAGGATTCACAGTATTAGTAATACTAGTTGGTAAGTAATACGCAAGAGAGCCATATACAATCGATAAGAGGGCCACTATGAGTAGGGCAGCCGAGATTAGCATTATAATACCCTTCTTACCCATAACCTCACCTATTGCCCCATAACCTTATTGCTTGATGACTCTTTAAACCCTCCGGGGCCATTCAGGCAAAATGCACATGTTGTTCACTATTCATTGACTTGAATTATTATGCCTATTAATTAGGGTTAATATTACTGCATTATTTTGTTAATTTAATTATGGGTGTTGATTGGGGTCATGTTGATATGAAGTGGTAGAGAGAATGATAAACCTCGCCCGTTAGGACGGGGGTAGCTCACATGAAGTGGTGAGGTTTTTAAATAGTGGGAACCAGCAATTTAATAGTGGTTTCGATAAAATTGATTGAACGAAGGGATGATTTCATCAAGTTCGTAGTGGATGGGGCGGAGCCTGGATTAGTGAATGCATTGAGGAGAACACTAATGGTTGAGGTACCCATAGTGGCCATAGATAACGTGATAATTCTCGACAATACATCGGTTCTGTATGATGAGATAATTGCCCATAGGTTAGCCATGATACCGCTCAGGACTAATCTGGATAAGATGCCTAAGATAGAGGAGTGTGAGGATGAATTAGTCGACCCATCCCTCTGCCAAATAAGGTACCAATTAAGCGTTGAGGCAAAGAAGCCCACCACGGTTTATAGTAAGGACCTAATACCGGATGATCCCGACTTCGCTCCTGTTCAACCGGATATACCCATAGTGAAGCTAGAGGAGGGGCAGGTCCTATCGCTGGAGGCATACGCAAAGCTGGGCAGGGGGAGAACCCATGCTAAGTGGCAGCCCTGCTTGGCATCCTATGGTTACTATCCCCGCGTAGAGGTAATTGGAGAGAGCGAGAACTGCGTGAAGTGCCTTGAGATTTGCCCCGGCGCATTATCCATCAAGAAAGGAAAAATAGATGTACTGGATCCCCTTAAGTGCACATTTGATAAGTGGAAGACATGCGAGGAATTATGCGGCAAGGCTATTAAGGTGGATTGGGATGAGAAGAAGTATGTTTTTTGGGTGGAGTCATTTGGTAACCTCGATATGAATGCGTTATTGAACGAGGCCTTCAGGATACTTAGGAGAAAGGGAGAAATATTGATCAAGTACCTGGAGGATGCCAGCAAGCCGAAACTGGAGGCATCCTCATCCCTAGAGTCCTCCCTGGAGGGTACAGAGGAGCATGAGGGCTCCGAGATAAGTGGGGAGGAGGAATTAGGGGAGGAGTAATTTCTAATATTTGGATCGAAGTTATGGAGGGAGTTGAAGCTTATCGCCTGGCTTCATTACTATGGTCTTCACGTGGGGACTTAATTTGCTTACTAGGTCAGTGAAGTCCTCGGGGTTTTGTTTTATTGGTGGGAACGTATTGAAGTGCATGGGTATCGCTATCCTGGGGTTAAGCAGTGAAACGGCGTATGCCGCTTCTCGTGGCCCCATGGTGAAGGTGCTGCCTATGGGTAGAAGCGCCACGTCCGGCTTATAGAGCCTACCTATTAACTCCATGTCGCTGAAAAGCCCTGTGTCGCCCGCATGATAAATCGTGGCCTCCGGAGCCTTTACTATGAAGCCGGCGGGGGAGCCGTGGGTGGAGCTATGCGTGGCGGGAACCATTATTGCCTCAATGCCATCGCTTAACTTGACGGTGCCGCTCATGTTCATTCCAATGGTGTTCTGCAATCCCTCCTTTTCCTCTAGGTGAACCATTAATTCGAATACGCCGACCACCGTTGCTCCGGTTCTCTTAGCTATCTCCACGGTCTCGCCCAAGTGATCCGAGTGGTCGTGAGTGACCAGTATGAAATCGACTTGCTTTAAATCATTAATTGAGACGGGGGACATTGGATTGCTTATCCAGGGATCTATGAGTATGGTTTTGCCGCCGGCCCTTAATTCGAACGCCGCATGACCAAGCCATCTTAGGTATGAACCGGACATGGGCGCATTTGCTTCCCCAAAATTTAAAAACATGACGCCTAATCCAATTTCTTGCGGAACCTTTATTATGATTCACCTACAGCGTTAATTCATGAGCGGCAAAATAAAATTATCATTCATGGAATCCGTACTCCCCGAGGGAATACCGTTCTCATACGCCGTCCTAGTGAGGGGCGGCCTCGGGATGGGCAAGACATTCTTTAACCAATATATCGCGGCCAACATGAGTAAAGAGGGCCACGTGCTCTACGTGTGCTTCGATGATGATCCCCGATCAGTCATTGAGGGAGTCACGAGGCTCGGAGGCAGGGAGGAGAACTTGTTCCTAATAAATGGATTCTCTCCCCAGATACAGTCGAAGAACGTCGTTGACACGATAACTGAGTATAACATAGATTCCCTACAGGGCTCGGTGGCTAATGCAGCTAAGAGGCTCGACGCTAAGCTTGTGATAATCGACTCGATAAATGATTACTTGGTGAGCATCGATCCAAGGGACATGATTAAATTCATTAAGGGCATGAAAGCCCTCTCCCGCGAGAGGGGATTATTGACCTTAGTGGTTGCCCACACGGGAACCGATGATATAAATAACTTGCTCGACACCATTGAGTACACGTTCGATGGAGTGATAGAGGTGGATGTGGATCCCACGCTTCAACAAATTGGCCTAACCATTAGGAGATTCAGGGTGAAGAGGATGAAGGGGGTGCCCAGCTCCATTAATTGGATACATTATGATATAATTAATGACGAAGTAACTATAGTGGATGTCAGCAAATTAATGATGATTATGAGGGGAGAAAAATGAGAGCGACGGCAATACATCGAATAAATGAGTCATTAATCCATTAATCTTTTAAAAGCCGAAGCAATATGGCAACGCATGGAGGATAACCAGGAAACAAATCGATCTTTCCTCAATACATAATGCGGTGCCCCCGCTGCGGCGCCGAGGTCCCGCCCTCTCCTCTATCATTCAAGTGTCCCCGCTGCGGTGAATTACTGGATGCAGTGATAGAGGAACCAATAATAAAGCCGAAGGGGAGGGGAGTTTGGCGATTCTCATCCATATTGCCGCAGCCCAGGACTAAAATCACGCTGGGGGAGGGCTGCACCCCCCTCATTAGGCTACGCAGTGACTTGCTTCTTAAGTTCGAGGGCGCTAATCCAACGGGTTCCTTCAAGGACAGGGGAATGACGGTTGGAGTCAGCATAGCTAAGGCTGCCGGTGCATCATCCCTGGTAGTTGCATCCACGGGCAACACGGCGGCATCGGCGGCAGCCTATGGCGCGGCCGCTGGACTGGAGGTTAAGGTGGCTTTACCGGATGGCCACGTCGCGGCGGGGAAATTGGCTCAGGCAATAGTTCATGGAGCAACCATACTCAAGATAAGGGGCAATTTTGATGAGGCGCTGAATTACGTGTTGGAGAAGGAGGCGGGGCGAAGCTATCCCCTTAACTCGTTTAATCCATGGAGGCTTGAGGGACAGAAGACAATAGCGTTGGAGATAATTGAGGAGGCGAGGATAGATAACGTGATAGTTCCCGTTGGCAATGCCGGTAACATATACGCCATATGGAAGGGATACAGGGAGGCAATGGAGGCAGGCCTCGTGGAGAGCATTCCCCGATTAATTGGGGTACAGGCCGAGGGTGCTAGTCCAATAGCGTCGGCATGGGCAATGGGGAGGGAGGAACTGGTTCCAGTGAAGCCGGAGACCGTGGCTTCAGCGATAAGGATTGGGAAACCGGTTAATTGGTTCCGCGCTTGGAGGGCCGTCAAGGCCACTGGCGGTGGCTTCATGAAGGTAAGCGACGAGGAGATAATTAATGCCCAGAAAGCATTGGCCAGGATGGGCATCTTCGTGGAGCTCGCCAGTGCATCCACGTATGCAGCGTACTTGAGACTAGCGGGAAGCGGTGAATTAAGCGGCTCAACCGTTCTAATAGCGACGGGACACGGCTTAAAGGATCCCGATGCAGTTGCTAGATACTTGCCTCGCATAATTGAGGTGTATTGATCCCCTCCTCGCACTAAACAGTAGACCCAAAAACGCCTCCATAAATAGAATTAAGCAGTTCCAGGAGGTTTATGTGGTTCGTGCCGTGGTCGACAAGGTCGACCTCCGGCTGGAGAAGTGACCAGAACTGCCTAGCGTTTTCACCAAAAACAATAAAAAACTTGTGAGGAACGAACCAAGCCAAAGCCATGCCTTATTATTAAGTAACTGACCCCCTCCCTCTCCTGAAGGGCGAGGGCTCCCTTAGGGGCGATTCATAGTTCGTGGTTCACCGCCCCCTCATCACTTCATCGCTGGTGGGGTTCACCCACCCCCGCTCATCCAGCGGTGGACCACGTAGGCCCTCAACCCATTACCCCCACCCATCACCACGGGGAGCCCCCAGATCCCAGGGACTCGGGGATATGTAGAGCCCTTATCGGACACCCCTTATGGAGACACGCTTCGCTTTAAAAGAAACTACCGTACCCAGCACCTGGAAGGGGTGAGACCCATCATTCATTATTGTCAAGGTTCCCATTATGGAGAAGGATTTATAAGCCGTGAAACATTCAATACCTGTGCCCGAGCAATCCACGTCCAGGATAATAGAGATAACTCACTTCAGCAAAGATAAGAAGCCCAATAAGTTAACCATTGATGCGCAGCCCCCATCAATTAATGAGAATGGGTTCCCAGAAGAGGGGGGCTACTTCCTGAGGATTGGGGACGCCGTTTTCCACTTGACAGAGGCCGAGGCTGCTCACCTAGCCTTAACCCTATTGGAGACGCATAGGCAACACACTCTTCAATTCACAAAGATATCAGGCGAGCGAAGAAAGAAGGGGGAAGAAGCGGAGTAATGGGTAAGGCCTACTCCCCAGCCCTAAAACAAGGGGGTTTATTGATCACTGACCTCCTCCCCGCCTTTAGGGCGAGGGTTCCCCGAGGTCTAGAGGGTTACGCCCAATTACGGGCGCTACTCGGTCATCCCCACCAGCCGGTATTGTGGGGTCGGCCCCTCACTCCCCATTCCCAAAGAATTGACCGGCCGAGAGCCCCATTCCCAGAGATTTCTAAACTTTACCCAGCCCTAAAGGGCGAGGTTTGCCGTTCGTTTTATCATTGAGGCTTCTCGCCGCCGGTTAGGGCTTGCTCCAGTATCGCGTGTAACCTATCTAAGCCGCTTCGAGTCATTGAACTAACTGGTATTGGAATGGATGTTGATCCCATTGCCTCTATTATCTGGATTATCCTCATATTCAACTCAGCCTCGAGTCCCTCGGATTGCAGGCTAAGCTCTAATTGCTGCGGGTTCTCAACCCATGAAACCACATCATCCACGAGATCCGGATCCAGTAAATCAGACTTATTTAGAATATTATATTGAGTCTTCTGGAACCTGTATTGGGCCGATAATGATAATAATAAATTAGATACGAGGCCGGAGGGAGTCCTTGCTTGATTGGAGTCAATGGTGAATAGCACAAGCGACTTCTCGGCGGATAATCTATTAACCAATAAAGAACCGGAACCCCTGAACGCGAATATCTCCATTTGACCAGGGGTATCTATGATCAAGTAATCAGGCTCAAAGGCGCTTATTTGCTCCCGTATCTCATCAACCCTAGTTATCACGAGATCCATTGCGGCAATCATGGATGCATTAGGGCCTAGTTTATACTTTCTCATTAATTGCCTGGCATTAACTTGATCCCTAATATCTATGTCTGGAGTATATGGCAAGTACTCCGCCGCTGGATCAAGGTTAAGTATGGCTACCTCGCTTCCCTGGTCCTCAAGGTACTGGGATAATGAGGACGTTAATGTGCTCTTCCCGCTCCCGGCGGTGCCCACGATGAATACCGTCAGGATCGAGGCCCCACCTCCCTGCTTGACTTAATTATCTTAGCTACCTCAATCAAGACTTGCCTCCTCTTCATGTTGCTTCCCTCTGCCTCCACGTAACCGCTCGCGGCATCATCGAACCAAAGCATTGGATACCTCTTTTCCGGGTGAGGCTTTGGCTCAAGGCCTAGTTTAACCATGGCGGCCACTATTTCATCTAGGCTTGGGTCCCGGACAGCTAAGGATCGCGGCACGGCCCTACCCCTGCTTCGGGGAACGGAGGCAAGGTTCACTCGCCAAATTATTAAGCGGCCGCGCCTCATTTATTTTCCCTATTTAAGGAGAACGGCATTCAATACGCCGTCCTGTCCCGGCCTTGATGTGACTACTGCCCTGCCTGCCTCGGTCTCTATAATGGTGCCCTTAACTATGATGCCCTTCTTAAGGAAGTCCTTATTGGCAGGCGTATCAATGATCTTGATTATCTTGGACTTAATGGTCTTACCTGTGGATGCATCCACAACATTGGCGTACTGCGTCCTCAGTAGCCTAATCTTGACTACGCCACCATATGACCTATCCCTCTTAACCTCTAACTCCCCTAGCCTAGTATTTGTGGCGGGGCCGCCGCCTAAGTGCTTCGGCTTCACCTTATAAGTCCGCAGCCTGTATCCTCCGCTTATCTTCCTATTATCATTCCCCTGGAAATAGCTAAGTAACTTCACCATATTAATTCATCCATGTGATCCTGGCTTTAAATAGATTGCGTGAGCATGAAAGCAATGCCAAGCCACAGCGCCTCCTCCGCGCCTTTCATGCGCCGGACTCAAAAATTGCCTAACTGACCTCCTCCCCGCCTTTAGGGCGAGGGTTCCCCGAGGTCTAGAGGGTTACGCCCCATTAATGGGCGCTACTCGATTATGATCCACAATAAACGACAAAGGCTTCTTTATTGCTGAGATAGTTATGCCGGTAGCCTTCTTCAAGATATTTAATGCGCCGTTCAAGTCGGAATGCAGTTTATGCCCCTTAGGGCAATTAACTACTCCCCTCGGCCCCCTCTCGACTTGAACGCCGTGATAAGCACAGTACTTGGACGTATTATACTCAATGACCTCAAACACACGAATACCATACTCCTGAGCCTTCAGTTCTATGGTATTCATCAACTCACGGTAAGACCACAAATTCACCGTGAACTTATTGCCCTTATCCTGCGCAATATTGAAGGGATACCCCAAGTAGATGGTTGAGACGCCTCGTTCGTGAAGCATCTTGAGCAAGTGGGAAGCGAAGTTGCGGTAGAGGTGAAGAAGCCTCTTGGTTAGTTTCTTGAAAAGCCTCCTCCTCTCCCTATTAAGCTCCTCGTATGCTTCGTATTCTTCAATGTTCCTCGCCTTGTCTGACAAGGACTGCACCTCAGCTATCCTCTTCCCGAAATAGAAGTAATCCTCCTTCGCCCTAACCCCCTTATAAAGAAGCCAAGAACCATCATCAACTACTACGCTCGCTAAAACGTTGATGCCCAAGTCTATTGAAGCCATTTTGCTCCCCTTGGGTGATTTAACTTGAATGGCTTTCCTCTCACCCCTCACGACGTGCTTGCTCCTCCTTCCCGTTTTAGTTACCTCGACACCAACCTCCACGGGAATGGAGGCATACCAAGCATTCCTAACCTCGTCGTAGTAGATCTCGAGCCTGCCTTGTTTCCCGTACCATCTTAATCTACTCGTAAAACTAATTTCCATCTTGAAATACTTGAGGATTAGCTTATGATTCAGCTCATCCACTACGTAATTATCCTCCCTCACGACTAGCATTAACTTCCTCCCAGACTCATCCTTCCAGTAACGCGGTGGTGAAACGCGATCCATGTGGGGAGGCAATTTTCCTTTCTTCCTCAGCTTTAGGAGGGAGAAGAATGATGACCAAGCCTCATTATTCTTATTAAGCACTTGCTGCGCATTAGCACTACCCAACTCACCCCTATACTTCCCATAATACTCATCATACGTCCCCTTTAAGTCAACCCTCCCTCCGTGGAAGAATTCTTGCCTCCTCTCGTAGTTA
>Ga0080006_1137311_pt1 | contig 94395 bp, 76 predicted proteins | sample RS3BMetagenome_FD_69209 | JGI IMG/M metagenome (GOLD analysis project Ga0080006, IMG submission 69209) | Ferric oxide microbial mat and aquatic microbial communities from Rainbow Spring, Yellowstone National Park, USA - RS3B (SPADES... ... | reverse complement strand
TGTTTCGCCCGAACCCAGACCAGCATCTGCAGTGTGACCACGAGCATACACAGGATGCCTGCGATTGTTCGCATCATCGAGATCAATCCTACGCACGCCAGTACCTCAAATATGCAGTTCGGATACGACACGAACTCGAAAAGCAAGCCGAATGGGATCCGCCACCAGCGGCGACCGCGAAACTCGATTGCAAACCGCTCCCGCAAGCCGTTTGGGCAAACGAGTGGTGCAGCGCGCATGTTCATATAATGCAGCAGCAGCAGCAGCAGCGTGCAAATACCCCACTGCATCTGCGCAGTTCCTGGACCAGCACCGATGAGGCACGTGCGGGGCAGTCCAGCCGTGCAGGCTGTTGCTAACTTATACGATCGGTACCTTCGCAGCCTCCAGCGATACCCCGTAACTACAAAGTCGCTGACTGCTGCCTCGGTTGGTGCTGCAGGTGACGCGTTGGCGCAGTTGCTCGAACGTCGTCAGCGAACACCGACAGCTGAGCGATTGGGAGACCCTGGTCCACAGAAGCCGTTTAACTGGCGAAGGCTAGTGTTATTCGCAACGTTCATGGGTGTCTTTAGCGCACCAGTTTCTCATTATTGGTACCTTTGGTTAAGCAAACGCTTTCCCGCAACCAATATGGTAGCGGTTAGCAAACGCGTTGCCTGTGATCAGTTGCTTATGGCGCCGACAATCATCCCGGCAACACTGTTTTTTCTCGAGTACGCCGGGCGAAAGTTTGTCGCTGGAGAGAATGGTGACGGCCTGTTGCGACACGCCTTGCAGGTCGCAAGCGAGGAAACCGGTCGTACGCTGCTGGCGAACTGGACGATATGGCCTATAGCGCAAGTTGTGAACTTCCGCTTCGTCCGCAACGAGCTGCAGGTTCTGTTCGCAAATCTGGTCGGTGTGGGATGGAATACCTTTCTCAGCCTTGTCGCTGCCGAAAACCTGCAGAAAAGCCATAAAACATTGACGAAAGCTGATTGAGAAACCGGACGGGCTCGCCTGGTTGGATGCGGTCAATGCATCTTTCCCGCGAGGCGTTCAGGTACGATCATCTGCTGGCAACGCCCTTCCTGCGTTCGTTCGCAGGCATCGTCATCGAGACCTGCTGCTCCTGGTTCGTGCAACAGACTACGCGGTGCGGGATGCCTCGATGGTGGGGTTTATTTAAGGTGTCGGATCGAGGCATCCCCCGAATCTGCGATAGTCATCGGTCTCTGGTCGTGGATGCAATGGCACGGTGCTTTCGTTGCAAACATGACGAAGATCATGGAACCGTTCAGGTCCGAGAACCAGACACAGTCTATGCCACAGGTGGACGGCCTAACGCACCTTGCATCGAATCATTGCGAAACACGGCCTGTGGATGGTTTCCCATGTGTGCCAGGTCGCCCGAAGCATTGCTCAGGTACACGCGTGGCGGAGTAAAACGGCCAATGTCCTGCAACACGGGCGCTCACAATGTGTTTGGAACTCTTCCCATGGCCATGAACACCAGTCTTTGCGGATTCACGCTGTGGCTGCTTCCTCTGTTCCCGCTCATATGTCCGGCCTCGTGACGTCGGTCTCTCCGCTCACTGCAGCTCGGCTTGCAGCGCCCGATGAATGTTCGCAGGAGTGTCCAAGTCCAGATTTGACCAGTTCCGACTGTAGTTGACGCATGTCATGAACTTTTTGGAATTTGCGATTCAAGCCTTGTCTGCCGTTCACAGCTTGTTTGTTTAAAGCATCTGCGCGTGCTTCGTAGCCTTGACATCTGATTGTGGTCAGGTTTTCTCCAATGCCAATCGCAGCTCCTCCTGCTCCTGTTCCAGTTCGTCCGAGGTCTTCTCTATGGCACGTGAACGCTTCCTCCGTCGCTCAACAGATGCGAGTGACGGGTACCGAGGGCCCGCCACGATACAGTCCTCCCTTTTGCGCGCCCGGTGCCGTACGCTGGGATCACGGGCCCTTTCTAAGCGATATCCTCGGGGGTTACGCTGCATGCGTTACGCCCAAGCGTACGTTGGTCCATTCGAGAGCGTCTCTTTCGATTGCTATAGTATCCATGACAGGAACGAGTATCGGAAGGATGATCCAAACGGTAGACCGCCAAAATGAGAACTTTCCATCTACGTGCACCCGACTGATACAAAGCAGAGACGCACTCTCCATTGAAAGCGACCACTGCGACGACTCGAGTCCAAGTCCAGCACTCTTTTCCATGCAAACAGCAAAGACGGTTGCGCCCCTGAGAGCACATTCCAAGCAAGATTTCATGCTGGTGTCGAATGCCGTGTCGTCGTTGGCCACAAAGACAGATCGATTTGTTTCTTGAACTGTACGGATTCTTTCACGTCACAAGTTTCGTGCGCTTGCGGCATGCGCTTGTGAACAAGTCGTCACGAAACGATACCGAGCTCTTCTTCCTCGTCAGCCGAGCGGTGCGTTTCGATGTGCCCATGAGTTGCCGTGAAACAGAAAGATCAAAAACTTGAAAAATGCGTCCTTGGAGCATGATTCTCGTAAGAAAAATGGAAACATTAAAGACGATGCCTACGCTTTGGATACTGGTATTGGTTAGTTTACGAACCCTTGTTTGAGGACGTCGCAAACCGTCGTGAGTCTGGTGACGTAGCGCACGCCAACGGCAAAGCGTCGAAGGAGTCGCTTTCAAAACACGACCGAGAATCCGATAACTATGCATCCATTGGCAAGTGCTTATGACTGCGCTTGGGGCGTGTCGATGTTGTCCATTTGAAACAAGTTCGGAGCGGACTCAACGGACGGGACTAGAGCCAGTCGTTGTGTTCCATGCTATGGGGCCACGAGCTTCGTGCACATCTCGAAACAAACTCGTTGCATAGGGTCCTCGTCTGTGCGTTCGCGCGGGGGCGGCATGGCGGTCCTTGTTTTGACCGATTGCAACGAGGCGCTCACCACTGATGAATAGCTCCTCCTTTTGGAGAAACGTTTGGGAACGGCTGCGAGCAGTCGGGACCCGAGCGCCGCGGGGTCCCGTCGAGCGACCGCCCCCGCAGTGCAAGGACTTTCTGGACTGGGACGACCTCACGAGCTACGATAAACAATATTGTGCCCAGTTCCGGTTGGACGTGGTTACGCACCTCATGAAACAGGTTAGGAAGGGAGAGATCCAGGATCCGCAGCTCCGCCAACAGATTGAAGCACTCTGGAAGGAGATCACTGCTGCCAGGCAACGTTTACGTTCAAAGTGATGCGGCAGGTCCCTCAAGCGCCTTGTGAAACAGGTCAGGAAGGTCAAAGTCCAAGACTTGCAGTTCCACTCAGAGATTCAAGCACCCTGGAACAAGCTCACTCCCGCAAGCCAAGATGGACCTGTAAAGTAGGACCCAAGGCCCCGGTATCATGTTGCGATACCACAGGGAAGCGATCCCCCGGAGCCTCGTCTCCGAGGACGAGCGCGGCATCACTGGGTCCCGTGCCCGCCGTTGCTTCGCGCAGCTGCGTTTCTCTGCTGAAACTGCTGCAGCGTTGCCAATAACTGCTTGACTTGGTCCATATCGGCTCCAGGCGGTGCCGTCGATGGCTGGTTCGCCGCATAGGGTGCATTTCCGGAGAAGCCAGGATGCTGTGCATGCATCACAGGGGCATTCATGCCCGTCGGTGGCAACGAAGCCATGTATCCGGGGTAGGCACGCTGACCGATGGTGCTCCCGGGGCCGTTCGAGGTCGCTTGCGGAGGTGCCGAGGGCTGCGGCTGCGGCGCTCCCGGGTGGCCGTACAGATAGCCTGGCGGCATCGAGGCGTAGGGATAAGGCATGGTGCCCGGGGCCGCCACCATTGGATTCTGGTACCGGTACGCTGCTGCAGCGGTCGGGAGTGAGGGCGCTGGAGGCGTCATTCCAGGGACCACCCCGGACATCATCGATGAGATGTTGCTGGGATCCGCGACGGTCGGTGGCGAAAGCGCCATCGCAGCTGAGGCCACGGTGTACGCAGCGGGCGGCAGAGGCAAGTTAATACGTTCCTCGCGGAAGATAATGGCAAGCGCCTCATGAAAGGGTATGATGGAGCCTCCCCCAGCGTACTCGAATCCTGTTTTTTCATAAGTTCGTATGGAACACGTTCCCTTGGAGGCATCCTTGCTGCTAACCACGATCACGTAACGTACGCATTGTGCGTAGGCCTCTTTGAGCGCAGTGCCCAGGGAATCCGAGAAAATATACGCCACATCAGCTGAAATTCCAAGGCTGCGGATCACGTTCTGCATGGCGTGGGCCATGGATCTCGACGTCGTTCCAATAACCAGAATGCGTACATAGGGTGCACCAGGTCTAGGTGGCGGCCGCGGGCCACCCGTTTCCAGCGCAGCTGCGTCACGCTTTCGCCACCCGCTGCTCTGCTGCAGGGGGCCTCGTTTGCCCTCGACAACGGGACCGGTGCTATGGTGTGCAGCTGCCTCCCTTCCGGTGGCACGGCGGGTGCCATGGTTGCCGCTGCCGCTGTCGTTGCGACGTCCGGACGCAACGCTTAGATCCAGGTGGCGGCCACCGATCAGGCGCCCTTGCTCGTAACGAATCGCGAGTTGCGTCGATTCCGGATTATCATACTGGATGAAGGCATAGGAGCGGAGCAGGAGTGGCTGCTCGATGATGCGGCCGTACTTGGAGAAAATGCTTATCAATTCAACCGGACTTGTAGTCTCTGACGCCAAGTTTCCAATAAACAGGCGTGCGTCGTTGGTGCCTTCTGGATGCCGCCTCGGCAGCGTCTGTATGTATTCAGCCGCCTCTTTCAAACTCAAGGCTGGTCGCAGCTTACTGGAATCATCATCCTCCAGTTTGTTCCATTCCGCTTCAGATTTCTCGGGCACGGCTGGCGTCGGCTGCAGGTCGTGTGCTGTCGAGGCCTCCTCTTGAGCGCCTCCTGTGGAGGGTTCTGCGGACTCCTCTTCGGATGTGGACTGGTTAGGGGCTGGTGCGGCCAGCTCCGTTTGATCGGATGCGACATTCTCGTGGAAGGCGCTTCCTTTGGATCGGCGTGGAATGCTTGCTCCAAATGATACCGGGGACGACTCTGCCGCTCCAGAAACGGCTTCTGTTAGACCTGTCCCGTCCTCGAGAGTGACTGTTGCCTCTGCCACGCTGCCTGAATTTGTCTCCACTGCGTCGGTTTTCTGGCGCTTACGGCGAACGACAGGCGGAAGACTATCGTCATCGAGCAGGTCGTCGTGCTCGATGCTGGCCCTCTCGATGGTGTTATCGTCGTTCAGGGTCACCTCATCGGTATCATCGTCGACGACGGCCGATGGTGGAACTGGTGACCCCCGACCCTCTTCATCCAACGAAGAGTGCATCGAAGGCGTGGTGTCGACGCGATTCCGGAGCTCTTGTGCAGCTTCCGCTGATGAAAAGCCATTTTTGGAGACGGACTCGACAGCGGCGACGGCGGACTGGAATGGGGTTGCCTCAGCATCTTGCGCCTCAGCGCTGCAGAGCCCATGCGGGCTCGTGGCGCTCGGTAGATCTAGGCCAGTTTGCTCCTGCTCCGGTAACCCGAGGCACACTGGCCTGGCTGGTGACTCCTCTGACGACAGCACTGCGGATGTAGCCGCCATCGCATCCCTCTCGCTCTTCCCACATTCCGCAGTCGGCTTCGGGTCAGTCGTATGCTCGGTGCAAGCTGGGCGTTCGTCTCGAGAGCTGGACGCCACCGGGCTGGTTTCGTGGGCACCGACGGACATGGGCCCAACCGGGTCCTCCACCCCGACAGCGGAAGCGCGCTGGGTTTCCGGTGAAGCTGGTTCCTTAGAAATCGGGTCTGAGGCCTCCTGTTGCTCAAAGGTTAGCTCTTCTGGTATGGCGGCAACGTTTTTCACAGTGTCCTCTTGGACTTTAGACTCGCCGTCGTCGTCGTGATGGTGGTGAGCAGCGGGCGCTGGCTCCTCCGCAGCTTGCGCGTCATTGCGCAGACGACGCCCGCGAGGCATAATTAACACGTGGACGGTGCTGCTTCTTCCTCCTAAGTAAAACAATCACCACAGATGCTTAGCGCTTGGCACCTTGGGCTGAAGCGGAAAGCTCTGCGCTTTACCCTCTGAGAACGGGTGACGATGGTTGAACTCCTCGCGCTAGAAGCGCAACACGTCCCGCGTCGGTGATGCACGATACACTGGACGAGGCCGCGCCCTCCGAAGGGGCATGTCACGTCACGCGGAATGCGCGATCATCGATCGCCAAGGGCGCTGGCGCCCTCATGCGCATCGCGATCATCGATCGTGCGTAACGCACCCCGGCGGCGCGCGTGGATGTGCCAGGGCGCACGCGCGCGCCCTGGGATCGCGAATGCCCGCGAGGATCGGTGCAGCGAAAGAGTGTTGTGTATATCCAATCATGGACGAAATTATTGCGGTTGTGACTAGGGAACCCCAGTGTGATTCCGGCGCGCTGCTCGCTGTAGCTGTCGTCCGGAAAACTTGCTGTGGCACCTGGGCAGAGAGCGAAGGAGAGCCAGAGCAATCGCCGTTCTATAGCAGGCAACAGCGATGCGTTGTGCACCTCGCGGGTAGCGCCGGGATAACAACGTGGGAAGCACGTTGACCTGTGCGAGCTTCTGCATACGACATTAGACTCTGACTGAGACTGCGCTATCTGTTACAGAGGTCTTCTGGATTTTTCCATAGCGCGCACCTTCATTGCGACCTCTGGACGCAGCTTCGGGTCGCTGCGCGTTTGCGAGCTGGGCGCTGGTCTCTTCGCGCTCAGGTTCCTCTGTGTCGTGATGAAAGAGACTGAACAGGTGTCGGAAGCGCCACACGGCCTAGAAGGAGCCTGGTTAGACTTGACAAACAGAGTGCGCGTCTCCGGGGATACGGTGGAAGCTTGTTCGGCGTTTTCAATTGGTCCGCCGCGTTGCCGCTGGCTGCTACAAGCGACAGACCGCGGCGTCAACTGTGCTGCACTGGATCACTACGTACCGCACATATGCGGCACACACACGGAAACAGTGTATCACATTGCACACCATCGATATATAAAGAGGGCAGTTTGTGAGATACCGTTTTTCAGGTTTCACAAAGCTCGGATTCAAGTCTGCACGGCGAAAATCGCATGCACCGAACAGGTGCTTCCTTCGGCGGATACAGACTATCCTTGCCTGGAACCGAACGACTTGATCGTTGGTCCATCGGCGTTAAACCGTGCACCTCGGTACACACGCGCACAAGACAGCACGATAGAGGCCCTGATACTCATCGTCGTCGGGCCCGACGGCACGTCCGACTGGCGCGATGGCAAGCTCGATGATCGGCCGCCGTATCTGACACCCGCTGCAATCGAATCACTGGCGACCCGCTACCCGAACATGCGTCATTTGCTAACGAATTTGCCATCCGTTGATCGCCGGCGAGATGGTGGCCTTGTCCGTAGCCACCGAGCGTTTTTCGCAACTGACTTTGGTGGAGATGGGACACCGTCCGAAAGCCCCCAGAAAACCATAACAGAGTTACTACGAGTGCCTCCAGACTGGCAATTGTACGACGATGCAGAAGGCGTTGTCTGTATCTCCCTCGCACCCATTGAGGGGCTCGATGCGATCCCCAGTTCCGTCTACTTCAAGAGCCACTGATTCGCGGATGCAATGCTTCCGAGCTAGACTCTGCGAGTTCGCTGCAACCAGCTTCATTTGCCGATACCTAACATACTTGTAGAGCAGTGTCCACGAAGCGCATAATGCTAACAGCAGCCGGCGCTCGACGGCTACGTGCTATTGGAGCAGTCCGCGCGCCCCGTACGGACACGTACCATGGTAAACAAAGAACGATCGCCAGCGCGGGTGGCGCTCCACGAGGGCGCCCCGGAGCGTTCGCCGCCTGAGCGATCGCACCGGCGACGCGAAAGCGCTCGAAGGGGACGCGTGCGTACCGCCGTGGCCAGATCTGTCCAAGGATGTTCATGATGTGGAAGAGGTTCTGAAGTTCGCACTTCCCGATTGGCGCCTTGGCGGCGTCTCTGGTTCGTTGCGGCAGGCGACGTTCCCGCCCGAGTTTTACCCCTTACCCCACGGGGCTCGGTCAGCAGGCGGGCGTTGACCCGCCTATGCCCAGAATAAAGCACACACCCGTAAATAGACCTCGTAAAACCCATCAGTGTGTGCACTGTGGGACGCTTTTTGCCACAAGTTCTCAACTTTGTCGCCATACGCGGACCGTGCACGAAGGACGGCGCGACTATCGGTGCGAACGCTGCGGTGCGGCTTTTACAACGAAACAGAGTTGTGCGACGCACGTTCACACGGTGCACGAAGGTGCGCGGGACTTTCTATGTTCGCTGTGTGGTTCACGTTTCACGCAAAAAGGGGCGCTAACTGTTCATATTCGGACCGTGCACGAGGGTCATCGCGATCATCGTTGTGATATATGCGGGAACACGTTCACTGCGAACTCCAGTTTGAAACAGCATATTCGTGTTGTTCACGAGAACGCTCTCGACTGGGTATGCGGTAAGTGCGGCGCCAGGTTCACGAGCCGCAACGGTCTGAAATACCATCTGCGAACGGCGCACAGTGCACATGGCGGGCGAGACTTTCCCTGTCCGCGCGAGGGCTGCGACCGCGTATTCACAAGCAAGGGCGGTCTTTTGAAGCATCTGAAAGCCCAGCACGATCGCGTGAAGGACCAAATCTGTGACCTCTGTGGAGCGGCTTTCGCGCATCGCACTCAGCTGAACCAGCATAGAAAGCGCGTGCACGAACAATCCCAGAGCCGGTCGAGTACCGCCCCAGGCTAGTCGTTCAAAAGGATGATGGACGGCCCCTAGGTTGCAAGTGTCGCAGTACTGCGGCGGAGGCTTCTACGTGCTCTTTTCGGCTTGAGTGCCTTGTAAAATGCAAGTGTTTTCCTGGCATCATTTCGGATTGACGGACCTTTACGTGCGATCAGGGGATTTAGATTTGCGTGCACATCGCGCACAGCTTGGTCCGTTGGAGGCGGACCTGGATCCGAGTCCCATCTCACTGGATTGTAACTGGCGTCTATATTCATATCCACGTGTCTGAACTTGGCAACCACGTTATTGGTTGCTAAGCACCTTCAAGCGTTTGGCGACTTCGAACGGCACCTGGACTGTACGCGGCGGATGTTCACGCGAAGGCGGTCTGTTACTTGTCAGCGGAGGCAGTCCCTATACTCAACGGCAACAGCATTTACACGATTCGACCAGAGATCAGAGTCGATCGAGGGTTTCGTCCTCTTCATATCGCGGCACATAACAGGAGAATTCGAATTCCTCACCAGCGAAATGAAGCAGGACGAAATCCGTGAGCACGAAACAAAACGTCTGTTGTGGATGGACTAGACGCGCTTCGAGCGCATTCGCTAGAGCGCCCACCGGAATCTTTGCGCTTATCAGGTGATGCACGGCAGCAGCCGAGCTGTTATTATCGTCCGCGTGTCCCGGGGCAGCTGCTGAACCCGGAGGTGCATCGGGGCATTCACCTTCCACATACGCCAGTTTCAGTTCAGTGAATGTCAGACCGACTCGGATGGTTGTCGTCGGCACCGAGAGGCGAAGACGTGCCGTCGATGATGTTTCTCGCTTCACTTCAATGCTTAAATGGGCACAGAGCGGTTCCATTTCTGTTATACTGTATCGATGAAGTGCTCGTAGGCGCTTCGCGGCAGCATGGAGGCGTTCGGGGCAAGACAGCACCACGCCGCGTGCGCCAGCGGTCACCGGCGGCTCGCGTAGCTCCTGTAGGCGAGCTGGTGGCAGCACCTCCACGGCGACGTCCTGGATGATGTCCCATTCAGGAACTGTTGAGTCGTGGAGGGCAATCTCCAGGCTAAGCACGGCACCGAGTTTGCGCCGCAAACGCAGCTGCACAAGCTGGCCCCGTAGCGCCGAACGCAGTGCCCCGCTGAGGCTTGTCGGTTCCAGCTGCAGAGCAATGTGATCCTGGGCCTTAGACTCGAGCTGATAGCTGGAAAACCAGGCCACCTTTTCTAACGAGGCCCATACCGCGAGGAGGTCGCCGTCGCGCTCTCGATCACGGCCGACCAAACCGTCTCGATGTCCAGTGCTGGATACAATAAACTCGATGCGATCGTCAGCGGGCGGCGTCAGGTGCAGAATTACCTGTCGGTGATACTTGGCGAGTACGTTCGATATGCTCACGAGCTCTGGCACTTTCTCAAGCCGAAGCGCCGCCTTAAAGCGCATGCGTCGACTGAAGTGAGAACCGGGAAAGTGTCGTTCATCCAAGGACGTGACCCGCTGGCAGGCGACTCCGGCGTTGATCACCCCAATTCGCACCTACAACCATAGGGTTCCTCGAGTGTCGCTGGCGCCAAAACGTGCACCTCGGGCAGCGTGCGCTGCATTGGAGCACCGCCTGCGATCTTGCGAATGGCGCCGCGGGCGGGCCTGGATGCATGCGTTTCATCAAAACTGCACACAGTACGCTGCTAGGTTTGTCCATGCCTTGAGCATTCTGGGAGCTTGTTTCAGATGTACCGTCTCTACATTCGACGTGCAGCAATGAGCGCGTACGTGTTGATGGGCTGGTTCCAGGTTTTCGGTCGAGTTCTAGGGGTAGCTTCTTCGGTTATTTGCCGCAGGATTTCGTCACTTCATCGGAATCGAGATGATTCGTTATGCCATGGAGCAAGCGTCCACGAATGAACCCATAACAATATACAATGTTGGCATACAAGCCTGCAGTATTCTATGTTCCATTCGTGTCGTATGCTCCGATCACGTGTGGTTTACCGTTCGGATCTCTCTGCTTCGGGGCAACGCGAGGGCGCAGCAAATCGTGTCACTGGATCAACGAAGCGAGACGCTCGACATTGTCCGTTGAAGATCTCTTGAGAAGCGCACGCAAAAAGTTCGCTGCATTTGTTGCGTCCAAGAATCGAGACCGATCGAAAAAGAAATCATACTTGCTTCATGATTATCGGCAGCGCGGCACTCGACAGCAGCATGATTTCTCACACGTGAAATGCTCCGAGAGGCTCCGCGTTCTCTTCTGTTTTGCATGGAAGAGAGCCGCGGGCTCGGTCCTCAGTGATTGCAGCTATCGCGTCCAGTGGAGTGTGTCTAGCCGATTTACACCATGTGAACGGAGCTGGTTCGAATTTTCTCGACATGTTCTCTAACCTGGGTTCTCCTTACGGTGCTTGTTTCCTAATGAATAAATTTGCGTTTCACAAATGCTCTACCGAAGGGCAGTGGGTTCGCTTCCGTGTGCAACGCGCAACATTCTTGCCAATGGAACCCCCAGAAGAAGCCCTTGATCCCGGGAGACGGCACCTGGCCCGGAAACCGAGGAGAGCATCGACTGGTACATTCCATCCCCGTGAAGAATATGTACCAGAAGATGAAGGAAGCTTTCATGAATCAAAGGGCGGCGCCCGGTGGAGGCATAGGCGTAGAAATCGTATAACAACACCCGACTAGAGTCCAGTGACACCGCTGCAAAGGGCGCAAAGGGCGTTTGTGGGCGAAGAAGCTGAATTCGGCGATGAAAGCGTATATTGCGACTGCCGCCTAATCTTCAAAAGCGTCCACAACAGCTTGAAGCAGCGAAATCAGAACTTGAGCTCTGCAATCAACATCTGTCGACTGCTGAAACCGGAGCTGGAGCAACGTGAGAGACTGGCGTTATGAAGCTTCAGGAAAGGGCGAGGGAAAAAGCATTCGGGTCAAAAACCTAGAGAGGCTGGTGTTGATGACAGTTCACAACGACCCAGGCATGACTTCTTACGCGCATGTTAGGTAAAAGGATGCGTTCCATTTTATACCGATATCAGGAGAGTCGCGTTGACGTATATTTTGACCGACGAATCGTTGACAGGAACCCAAGATCACCTACGCCGCATCTGCTATCCGCATCTGGGAATGCGCCCATCATTCCGTTCCATACCGTCGGGTTATAGCTCCACCATTAACTTTATTCACACCTAATTGCGGAATGTTGGCAATGAGTGCATCCTGATTGTTGTCGGCATGGGGCTGCTTCGGAACCGCTCCGCGCAGGTTCTTACGCGTGGCGATGTGGACGGAACGCCACCCTCGTTCCGCTCAGAAGCATATCGAGATACGCACGATGAACCAGGAGTCTTACACAGAGCAGGGCTGCAAATGCGCAAGCACTGTATCATGCAGAGATGCCGCACGCTGGCGATGCTGGTTCGAAGGATGACGTTCGCAGATTCGTATTCGATTTGACGCTGATCAGGCTGCGCAAGCATCGTCGTACTTCTGGGGGCAAACAAGCATCAGCGGAACATGTATGAATCCGTCTTCGACAGGGCAAATTTTCCCACAATGTGATGAGCAGTGCATGCTTCGAGAGCCAACGCTTGCGTCGGAAAATAAGCAAGCTGCTGTTACTGCCGCAAAGAACGCATCCATGATTTCTCGGCCGTTTCACTCCTTGATACTCAGTTTGTAGGCAATGGGGATTTATTCTGTTCAAGAAGGCACACTGGGGTTGCAGCTCACCCACGTGCTCTGATCGATACAGCTGTGTTTCTGGGTCGGTGGTAAGCAGCCTCCGACACCGTTGTTGAAATGCATGAGGGCGGGAACGCCCCGTATCGGGGGCTCCGACGGTACACTGCATCCCCGAGAGCATCTTGTACGGTGTAGGGCGGATGTATCTGAACAGGTTGCCTTGGAGGTACAGCGCATGTCGGCAACCGGGACAACAGGCTTTACACTGCTCCAGACGTGGGTGTATTTCGCCAACGTCAGATCACGCTGCCTGCTGGGACCCATGAAAGCATCGTCCATCCAGCGACAGCGTAGATGCCGAACCTATCGAAAAGCGGCTGCTACGGCGCCATCTACGCTACTGCTGACGCTGTTCGAAGAGAAGACGTCCTTGCGGAACCCGAACTCAAGTCCACTGGAAGCGTGTCCGGGCGTAAGTGTGTTCCTGACATTAGATCGCTGTGCAGCGGGTAACCTTCTGAAGACATAGTGCTGCGTTTCTAATATCCAGGAGGTACCGGGCGCGCTAACCGCGTACTCACAAGACAAAGTTTTTCGGCCTATGATAGCGGCAGTGTGGTGTTTTCACGCACCGGGTTTTCTGGAACTAGAGCCAACAGCGTGTGTGGGTTGTTCAAGAAAGGCTAGTGCTCTATGCACTACCCGGCGGGGAACGCACTGCAGCTCGGCTTTGAGCAGTGTTACTGGAGCCTTGTGGCGCCAAATGCTTGTCCGACGAACAACTCAGCTACTAGTGTATGCGGCGAGTGGGAGCCTGTCCCTGTAGTGGACGCGGTTCCAGCCCAGAGAGCTGACAGCGGAGCGAGACGATCGAACTATGAGAAGCTTGTTGCCGCTTCTAGCGGTGACGACTCGAGTGTGCGGCTCGTTTGCGGCTCAGTGCCTGGTCACTTGTGCAGTGAACCTCGTTGCTCTATGACTGTGCTTTACTTTGAACCTGCGTTCGGACGCATGACGGATCACTTGCTCTGGATCGAGGAGCAGCCCGATGAAGGCCCTCTAACCGGCAACGCCGTCTTCGTCATGGAAAAGGCCACACATCAAGTGGAAATAGGATGGACGCAGTGGTCCATCAACCTACGACTGCACCCGCACCTGCAGTTCATTGCATGGGAGCCACCCATACGGAGCGCAGCTGGTGCGTCGCTCATGCTGCATCCTCAAAACGGCGGTATGCAGCTCGCGTGGGTGGAGCTGCAGTTTGCTGCTGGAGAAGACTCTGCGCTGGTATATCTGTTGAGTGCTAAGGAGCTTCAACGGCTTCAGTTGACTCGCAGGCACGCTCGCCAATGGGAAATAGCGGATCTGGATTGCATTGAAATGGTCGTTCCGCTGCCGACACCAGTGCATAGAATCTTGCGATGGATTCGGCCTTTTGTCGATTCTGACAAAGCCGTGGTTTTGCTCCATGAAAATCAGATATGCTCACTGCCTTCCGCCCAGCGCATCGACTTGAGTGCTCTAATCCAACCGAAAGGTCGCATTGATGATGTTGTTGCGCTCACCGATGATCGCATGCGGCAGGTGTGGCTCGCTCGCTGTGTCGATGGAACGACACACGCGATAGAGGTCGATGCCTCGTTTCGAGCGAGTCCGCTACCGATCATACCCACGTATCGAATGTGGCCGAGTGGTCGACTAGAGGCCACACGACCGCCAATTCCTCGTGTGTACGTAGTTCGTCAACCACGTTTCCCCGCTGTTGCGATGACGCAGCCAGATGCAGTTACCGCATCGATAGATGGTGATCGGGCGTCGCTCGCTCGACATGCGGATGAAGGGCATCCAGCTGGGGCTGTGAGCCTCAGCTCACCATCACACGGAGCGAGGTCAGAGAGCGGCCCATCGCGTGCCTGCATAGTCACAGAACGCGACTCCGGCGGAATGCGCAGCCCACGATTGTTGCCCGGAAACTTTGTACCGAATCCGCTGACACAATCGCTGTCATCAAAGCGATCGGGGTCAGCGTGCAGCGATGTACTACCGACTGAAGACCCCGCACAGGGACATTCGTCGATGTCGATGTCGATGACCACCGCAGTCGGCGAGTCGGCACCGAATAGGAGCCTCGATAAGCGGTCGACGCATCGTTCTGCAGCGCAACGCATCCTCTATTCTACCGGATCCGGAGTCTGCCTCGTTGAGCTCGATGTTTCAAGCGGCGCTGTACGCGAGCACATGGTCGTGGACGGAGTAGTTACCGGTCTGTGTTTCTTCGACAGCAGAGAGGCGTTGGTCGTACTGCGCTTGCCGGGCGATCCGCTGATGAACGAGCGCATCGCTTGCTTCCCTGCGTACGTAGTGCATCCTTGGTTGACTGAGGGCCGGCAAGGTGCCTGGCCCTTTGCACCGCCGTGCTCCATGGAACTTATGCTGGACGCAGTTACCGAAATTGCTGAAGATCGTCAGGCGCGCTTGCAGGAGCAACACGAGCAGCTTGAACGCACGCTGCTGGCGATGCGTCCCGCCCCGCAGTACGCTTACCTGCTCGGCAAGAACGAGCACGATCGTGAGCGCCTTGCCACCTTGTTCTCGGTGGGTGTCCGAACAGAGCGTGGCTTCGCAGAAGCGCCGTCATTACGGGTCGCTATACGCCTGTCGAGTGAGATTAGGGATGCGTCTGGGAGTCGTCAGGAATTACCATCGCTCTCGGATGCCTGCAGCTTTGTCGTGCACTTGGGTGCGGCATTGGAAGCCATACCTGGTCCTCTTGCTGGCGCTTGCATGGACAACTTGAACGTGGTGCGATGCATCCCGGCCGGAGACTGGGTAAGCGCCACCGAAGAGCGTGTGATGCTGGTACCCTTGCCCGCCAACTCCCATGCACCAGTGCGGCTACTGGTGCTGCTCTGCTTTCATGGCCGTTTGGAGGATCCCGAAGCAGCATCGGCAGCAGTTGCGTCTGCGTCTGGATCGGAGGCTTGGCAGTTAGCTCCGCGAGGTAGCCAAGCCTGGTGGCTCGTGCTGACAGAGCGGCATCTCGATGTATTCGACCTCGTCGAGCGCGTCACGGGTGCGGATTTTGCGGCAGCGCTACCCCTGGCACCATATCATCAAAAGCCGACTTGGTACGGCGACGTACCGATTTTGCCAGCAAGGAAGCGGCCGCGCTGCCAGCGACTTGTTGCTGATATACCCGGGGCCGTTCTGCGCGAGACGTTCCCGTCGTGCTGGTCAAACGGCGATGATCGAGACACTGCTACGATTTTCGTTGAGACGCTGCTGGGCAGCAGATTCCAACTACACATACAACGCCAGGACTCGGACCTGGCTCGCTTCCAGGTCCAATTCAGCGGCCCGCTGGACGTGATTTCGTGGGCACGAGTTGCGCTCCGGGAGCGCTGCGACCGACATCGCTCTAGGCGTGAGGCGGGAGAGGCGCTACCGGTCAGCGGAGGGCGCGCAGCGTCCAGGACGCCTCACCTGGTGGATTCTGAGTTTCTCAAAGCTTGGCTTGGCGCGCGAACAGGGTCGTCAGCGCCTCCATTGTACCCGCGAACGACTGCAATGCCACTTAGACCAACTCCAGCGGAAGAGAGGCATCTGCTCGCCTGGATCCGCGACGGATTAGCGACCTTTTCGGAACGTCTCGAGTCTGCGGAGCGGGTGTACGGCATCATTGCGCCTTAAGCTCTGCTATGGACGAACGTTGAAATCACCGCTTGCTCAGTGTCGCTTGCGGAAACGAACAAACGCAAGATGGAAACGAGGTACCCCGGGCAACATCGCCGCCCGTATTGGAGCTGTTGTCGCCACAGGACGCTAACGTGCTTGCTCCTGTGCGACGAGCTTGACGTGAGTGCGTACACATTCCCGACGTACGCTCGTATCTGCTGGCAGCGTTTGTCTGAACCTTGCGTGGCACCGACCAGGCACTTGGCTTACCTTTTCTCACCAGGCAGTCTTTGTCTGAATTGATGTTGAACGGTTGAGCATGCCTCTGGTTGCTCGACTAAGGTTCAGGTGTCCCGAACGACATGCAAGTGCGTATTCCATCGATCGGTACGGTTCCTGTAGACTCCCTGCTGTGTCCTCGCTGTAATGTTCGGGATTCTCCCTATTGATATCTTTCAGTCTGGAGGCGTTGTCAACGCCTCCAGACTGAGGTTACCGCTTCGACCGTTATCCATCCATGTTTATCCTCTTTCCGTACAAATTTTGGTCTTCTCTGTGCGATGATTTCTTCTTTTTTTGGTTTTTACTTGCCTGGATAGAATGGATTTGATCGCTGCGCATCATATCCGTTTGTGCATCCTCGGTGTTCAGACACATGCGATGCACAGCGGCATAGATATTCGCTTTTCTCTATCGATCTATATATCTGCAATTTTCTGAGTACTTTCCGGTCATCTTCCCCCTCGCGAGCACGCCAACAGATCAAAGCGCGTCTTCCCGCGCCTTATCGTACAAGAGCAGAGAACCCACACATCTGTTCTGGACTGCTCAAAGTAGACAAAAACTTGTCATACACTTTCAGTGCCGTGGGTGCGAAAGACTCGTCCATGGATCTCTCTGCATGCAGCTGACATACGACATCACAGAAGACGCTTTCGATTGCACGATACCCGGGAGCATGTGCTGATCCCAAGCGCACCTCGAAGGTCAACCGCTGCTGCATGCTCCCTGACCAATTTTGAGTGACGGAAAATAACGTTGTTATCGAGCATGACAGAAAAACATCGCATGGAACTAGCGCAAAGCACTTCAACGGAGAATGACACACATAGAACGATTCTATTCGTTCGGCGATCAACATGCGATCACGAAATGGATGGGCGCCTAGTACGAATCTTGTCGCCGTGTTCGCTTGGGTCGTGCTCTCGGCCAGCAGTTTGCGTTTCTACGAGTGCACAAACAATTTCTCTGATTTTTCTCCACTGAATAATCGTCCAGTGAAACAGACATCCGTCCCAGATGAAGCAAGATTCTGTAAGAATCAGCACAGAATCAGTTGTGCGCGAGACCCGACGCGTGAGCGTCTCCGATCGAAGCGTACCGCTTTTGCCTCGCTCATTGCTGTCCGCATGAAGGGTATGAGAACCTCATCTCCTGAGGGTACTCTAACCATTTATCTCAGAGCGTATGAAGAATGCATATATTGACGAGGAGGTACGCTTGGAAGTCGAATCTGGTGCATTCTGTTTTGCGTATAGTACGCACCGTATAAAGACGAGAAGTTGTTCATTCATTTGCTGACCGTAGAGTAACTGACCTGGACAAGTAGGGTCGTTTTCGGCAAGCCACCAGTGACAGTACCCACTCGCTCAGCGATACGCTTCTTCTGATGAATATCTGCGAGCAAAACACTCAAACTCAACATGCTCGTGCTGCCACCGGTCATCCAGAATGCACGGCGCTGCGTGTCATGCACCGTATACAGCGTGCACTGGATTGCGGCAACGTTTCGCGATCCACTCAAGAATAACTCCTCAAGTTTATGACTTGTTCTGGTTGGATTCACTGCCTTCCAGCACGGACGGCATGCGATACAACCGCAACGACTGTCGATGCGCTTCTTTTGTCAAGATCGCCCGCTCCCCATCCGCGAGTAAACTGAAACATACTTGGACTAAATGGTTCATGATTCCCCACATATTCCGCGTATTCACGCCAATCTGCTTCGCAAATTCGTTCGGCTTGTACGCCTGCATACCCAGGATCACGTGATTGCGTGTATCACGAGGGTTGACCCGCGACACAAAGCCCAGTTTCAGCTGATCCGCGCCAGCTATCAGCGCTAACACTGTCCAGCGAACGAGTTTGGCGGTGTGATTGCGCAGCTCCGTCGCCAAAACACTGCCACGCTGGGCGTCGAGACGTGTACGCCAGTCGCCCACACCTCCCCCGGCAGTGGCACCAGCAGCGCCTACAGCACTTCCAGAGCTGCCGCCAGCGCGTACATTCGTGTCCGGTATTTCGTTGAGCGCGCGCAAAAGGATCAAGGCCGGAGCAGTGGATTCTCCCGCAAACGCTGGTCCAGTAGTTTCCAGTGCTGCATCAACTTCACAGCGCGCAATCAGTTCCAGCTCATCCGACAGCTCCCATCGGCGATAGCGGTAACCCACGAGAACCGCATCCATCGCGCTGTCGGTGAAAGGGCTCTCGCCAGCAAACCGATACGGCTCAAGGTCAGCGCGGAGCACGCTCTGAGAAAAGTTGTGATTGATACGTGCCGCTTCCAGAGCGTTGCTTTGCGCCTGCTGAAGTGCAAACAGCATGTTGGCCCCAGCAAAGGCCAGTCCAGAGCGCTGACTGTTATCCGTAATGGTCTCGAACATGGTAAGCGTCTCTACCTGGCTATCTGGACGCCTGTCGATAACCAGCACGTTGCCGTGCCGTTCGACGACCACATCCCATGGATAGCTCGATTTCGGAGCCGCCATCAGCAGTGCCAGCAGCGGCCCTGTGGTGAGCACGCGTCGTTTCTCCGTGGGCGCGTCAGCTGCTCCATGATCGCTGTGCTCTAAATCGCTCCGATAGGACTGCATACGTGGATCTTCATTGACAGTTGGATAGAGTCGCTTGCGCTGCTCGAAGGATGCCAGCGGCCGAGGTTGCTTGCACGAAATACGATCACAGCTCTTGTCGTAGTAGCTAACTGCTCCGCGTTCACAGAGCATTTCCGCTTCCGGGATATCTTGTCCGAGTTCCATCTTGATCAGCTTCGCAAAGGGTATTTCAACCAGCAGCGTCCACTGAGAGGTGCCCTCTAGTGTCAGCAGCGGTACTGCGTCCACAAATGGACTCAGCAAGCTTTCGTCGCGGTTGCTTGCCTGGGCGTTTCCGGTACGTGCGAGCTGGGTCGTCGGTGCGCCGGCTGCTCCGAGGAGCGGCGTCGTTGCACTGGTTTGCTTGCCCGCGCCAAAAGCACCCGACACACTCGAGCCGGCAGCCGTTAATGCCACCGCTCCACCGCGTGCAAGCGCTGCTGCTGTTGTACGTCTCGCCGGGGCACCGCCCCGAGCAGCCCCAGCACCACCTCCATAGCCAGAACGCTGCTGCTCTCGGTAGGCGCCATAACCCGCTTGAGCTGCACGCTCTCGACCGGATCCTTCGACAAGCGTGAAGCCCTCGTTCCCTGCAGATCGGCTTCCAGCGCCCGTGAACCGGGTTGTAGCCAGTGCGGACTCTTCGTCGCCGAGGCCGTTCGTTAGCCCCGTCGACGCTCGACCGCGCTCGCGAGGCGTTGCCTTCTGGTGACGTCGACCCCGTCTTCCTAGCTCATCCTCTCTTGTATCCTCTTCTGCAGCCCATACGCTTTGGGTATCATTGCCGATCTGGGACGCTGCTGCTGCTCCCGCAAAGTCCGCTACCCGTCCGAGTCGCTCCAGCCGAGTGAACGGGGCGTACGGCACGTGGCGATAGCGATCGGGCCCCAAGTCCAGTGGTGGTCCCCAGCCCTCGGGATTTTCATAGAAACTGAGTCGTTCATAGAGCGCACCAGAGGGCATAGCTGGTGTCAAACGAATGAAGCTGATTCTTGGCAGACAAGGGCGCTCACTGATACCCGACTGCAAACATGAAGGACGCAGCAGCGGCGCCGCTGCATCCATAGGCTCTGATCGCTTCCGTTCACGAATCAGCAGACTGCATTGCTTTAACGACTGACTTTTTTTAACGACAGCTCTGGTATCCTGGATGAACTGAGGTTGCTTTTTAGTTCATCGGTAACATCGGCGTATGCGGTAGAAAGCTGGATAGGTTCATCTATCTTGGACCGGAAAAGCCGATTTGGGTGTAGGGTACGCGGAACCGTTTGCAGAAGAACTGGGTTTGCACTCTTTGCCCTTCATTAGTGATATTCACGTTTTCCTAAGCGACCAAGGGCGCTTTGCGTTACACCCCGCGAAGACGTCATCGAAGACAAGAGGCGGGGCACGTGTGCACCGAGACAACGCGGCAGCGAACGGTAACCTTCGAAGCAGTCGCGGTGCTTTCGACACCGTACGAGTTATTGAATGGAGGCGCAAGAGCGTTCTGTCGATGACGCAAAGGACACCTGTATTGGACAGAAACTTTCGAAGCGAAGACCTGTTGGCTGCAGCGTGGATTGCGCGTTGGGCTTCAGCGCTCCGAGCGGACCGCCCACGGTACCGCTCCGCCGGGTGCTCCTGCCAGCGTCTCGCGTTAGAACGCCACCGTGTCGTGAGGCGTCCCGTTCAGGAACAGTGTGCTCCACGAGAAACGTTCCCGGAATCGCCCGTATTGCTTGCAAGTCCAGAGGAGCGTTGCGAGCACGAAAAATTGGTACACAGCGAGCTGTGATCGTACTTCGGCACGCACAGCGACCACCGTTACTTTGGGGAAAACCGTCGCCAGCACTAGTCTTTGGTCTGGGAACCCTGCTTGCTGCTGCACTGGTCTGGAACCGTCTGGCGAACCTAACACTGGTGGAAGGTACACGAGCGCGTGCCGATCTCGTAGGTGCGATTGCAAGCAGTGCGCTCCTGTTGTATGCGGTGAGTGCCTGGCAAATAGAGGTTCGCAGCACAGCTCCGGTACGCATTCGGGACGGGCACCATCTAGAGCAGACAGAGACTATTGCCTTGGGAGGCGAACTTGAAACCGCCTTGGCATGGCTCATTGATACGGTGTTTGGGGCGTGCGCGAATGTCACGACTGCGGTCTGGCTGACAGGTGATAATACAGGCCGCATCGTTGCCCAGCGGGGCATGGTCAAGGCAGCACTTGGATCCCAGGTTGATCTAAGACGTTTTGAAGAGCTGGGTGTATTGAACCTCCGCGACCCGGTGAGCTCAAGGTACTTTGCGGACCTGAAAACCGTCCCACGAAGCATCGAGTGGCAACAACTGCTACCAGCGGATACACAGTCCGCCTGGCTGGGTACCTTTAAGGCGCCACTCCAGCGTGATGGATCGCAGCCTGCTCAGTCTTGTTTTCTGCTGATCCTTGGTTGCAACAAGATACGAGGTTTCTTGGATAAGGACCTGGAGATGTTGGCATGCTTCCAGCAGCAGTGGATGCCATGATGCAGCAGAGCGAAGGACGACATTCGTCGTCGACGGGAGCAGCGGCCGGTCGCCGTGTTCCGCATGACCAGGATTTGCGTGGGAGTCCCAATGCTGTGGAGAGGAGAGCTGCCGAACTCCTTCGGGCTCGAGTGGCTGCATGCGACAGCGTCTCCTGCAATCTAAAGGAGATATCCGTGAACGCCCGACAACTGCGCGAACTTAACATCAATCAATGCACTACCTTCCGTTTGGTATCGTACCGCTCGAGGGCGTGCTGCGTGGACCATGCGCGCTCTCCCTGGTATTTCTACGGCGAGTGTTGCGCTGGATATCCGAAGAGCTGCAGGCGCGTTCATCGGACAACTTAACTGTAGTTTCGCTGCCGTCAGCCAACGAGCGCCTTCCTCGCATATTCAGGATAATGAAGCTAACCTAGGGACAGCGCTGGCATACTCATATCGCCATCGTGGCGTTCGCGTGTGCCGCGCGCTCAACACCGGTGTCAGGTGATCGTAGAGCATTGAACAGCTCGCGATGTTCCCGCCTTGGGATCTTGTTCAGAACCTTTTCATGGATATATAGCCTCAAAATTCGAAGTAAAGCAATAGGGGTTTATGGATGCAAACGAGGTTTTAGGATTCGCGGTTGTCGTTTTCCAATGCCTGCTTCGACGCGCTGCCGCTGGGACCCTGTACGCTACGAGAATCAAGATGATTCGCAAAGAAATCAAAAAAGGATCTCGTGAAATAACCATAACCGACACCCACTGCATACGTCCTAGCGTCGACGCTTCTCTTTTGTTTACGTGTAGCGCGCTAAAATAACACATTCTTCAAGTCTTCGATCTTTCAAGGCAATTCGTAGGCGCTGCGATTCACGCCGCTTGATGAACGAGGGAACAGAACTCGAAGTCATGTCTTGGCTAATTTTGCACATGCTCATGCCGAAACTTCATTGAACCGCTCACCTAAAATAATCATCTCTGCTCGAAAGAAAAACCATCGTCTTTGGGCGAACAACGACGAACCGGCGTTCCCTAACAGCCTCAGCATGATACCCCTCACGGGATGTGCGCCTTGAGGCACCCGCATCCTCTGTTTGCACGTAAAGGGTCTCGGACTAGGCCTTGAGTCGGTGCAGTGATGCTTTCCAGTGGAGCGTGCGACATCCCGGTACAAGAAGCGAGCCTAGGCAGGTCGAAATCGCTCGATTTGATCCCCATTCTCGATTTTCCTTCTGGTACGTGTGCGGCATCATGGATAACCTCGGGTGCCACAAATCTTCTGTGCTATGGAGCAGCATGCGCTAGTGTGTGCGGCGGAGCGCTTTCTCGCCAAGGATATCAACCAGACCAGACCCGTGATCGTGGAATACGGCATCGAGCGCGGAAAAGGAGCAGGGCATCGAGAGTAGCGTTCTGTTCAGGTCATGCGTATGTACAGCACAGAGAGTCAAGCGGTCACGTGCCACAATACGAATCCCAGTTGAGGAGTCATTGGTTAGCGTATGGGCATAGGTGTCAGCTGCCGAGTGTCACCTTGGCGAAATGCGCACCGAGGCTGCATACAAGTACGATGCAACTGGCGAGCGAAGCGTCGATCACCACGACTGTCTATATATGGAATGCGTCGACAACAGCTGGCAGCCAAGAAATCGGGACTTGAACAATGCCATCAGCATGCTTCGACCGCTGACAACGAATCTGGAGGAGCGGCGAGACTGGCGTCCTTGAAGCCGGCGATAAGAGACAGAAAACCGGTCCAATTGCGGAAAACGCTCGCAAATTCTCGTGGCGGTGATCGTGAGAAGAGGCCCGAAAAATAATTATTTCGTACACTCGACTAACAAGGCCCGTTCCTTTTCATGCCGACGTGGGTGTAAACCCGTCGACGCAGCCGGCCCCGTCATCCGACCAGATACTGCAAGGACACATGTCAGAATACGGTGCACTCGTACCAGCAGTTCGATGTGGCGCTCACCACCATCGGATCATGCCGTACGCAAGCAATCGATCAATACAAGACGCCCGAGAAGACAGTTCATCGACAACTCGATCACCGCTACGTCGGATGAACCCGCCTTTTTACCGTCGCCAATGCTTCGATTCGTCTGAGAAACATGATCGATTCTGTCGGAATGAGCGTCGAATGAAAACGGCGGACTGCGTTCTGGAACCGCAGCGAACTCGAATACGAGATCCCCACCCCGGGAACAGCTCTTTAGGGACAGAGACTCCTGGGCCTGTAGACAAGCGGAACAAACGTCGCGGTCAAGATGCACGCGTACGAATCTCGGTATCGTCGAATCCCGAACCCGACATGACACCGCAACGCCTAACCGATCCGGAGCCGGAGAGAGTTCATGCTGTGGATATACTCAGGTCGAGTTGGCCTCGTTAAGCGTTTCACCGGAACGCGACACAATGCCCAGATGTAGCGACACGATCAGCAATGATAGCACCAACATTGCGTCCGCTGGAGCATCATAGCATTCGTTTGCTATCCGATACGAACGTCGATTCGGTACAAGCGGGCATGCCAGCCCAGACTAGGAAGTTCCCAGTCCGAAAGGCGTCGTCATGCAGTGCTGGATTCCATTTTACGACGATTGCGGTGAGTATCTGTACCGCTGCTGCTGCTGCTGCGGCTGGTGGCGGTGGCGGCGGCGGCGGCGGCGGCGGTGATATCCGTCCAGACCGCCGCGTAACCCAGCCAGCAAGCAGCCGTGAACATGCAACAGGGCCACAACACCCAGTTCTGCACACCCTCGCCTACAGACTCATTCGAAAGATGGTGAATAAAGAATACTGGTAGTGCATATCTTCATTGCAACCGCTCGAGCGTGGTGCAAGACACAGTTCTAATCATCGTCTGTAAGCAGTAGGTGGATGACGTCTGCGGCATCGGCAGCGATGATAGCGCGGGTTGCATCCCCGCGGCCTCGCTTGCCGTTTTGCGTTTCATGCGCACTAACATGAATTCGCGTGCTCGATGACGCTTCTTGCAAGGCATTAACGCATGCCCGATGACAAGCGCCCACCTGAACTTGACTGCTAGAAAGCAAAGCAGGTGCAGTTTCCTAATCGTTCCAGCAGAAGCACCACCGCGTAGGCTCTTCCCATTTTGTTTTTGGTGAACCGCCGTTTCGGAACTTGCCGCGAGACTTCCTGCGCCCGTCAAGGGCGTGCTCCAGTATCGTACGCGCATCGCTTGCGAGCAAGACGGTGCGATTCGTCGTACTCGATCGCTGTTGCTGGTGGCAGCGTTAGCGCTTGTCTCGCGCGCCGAGTATCAGCGCTCAGCCGCTGATGATGTCCATCGCGTTTCGTGCCTGCCCGTGCGCTTGCTACCCAAGGGGCTGCTAGCTCGCGGGTCCATGTTGCGGTGAAGCGGTCGTCTGAAGCACAAGATGCAGTCGTCAGGCGTTCCTGACGGTCGCGCACGCGCTCCGACCCAGAGAGCTCTCTCCTCCGAGCATCGCCGAGCAGGACGCCAATTCGCTCTCCCGGACCGAGGTTCATCAACGAGTCCAGTACCGGTAGACGTCATCGGTTTTGAAACAGAAGAGGACTCCAACCGACTTCGAGCACTTCTCTGTCCCCAGATGGACGCTGGACACAAATACACGCGCTTAGATTCGATCCAATGGTACAGGAGCCTGCGCAGCATCGTCGCCCTCTTCGACGCACCGTTGTACGTACTCCTCGAACGATTCAAAATCATACCGAAACTGACCTAATTTGGCACGCGAACGTGAAGTATCGAAACGCTTTCCCGCTGGTCGAGCACTGCCACCACCACGAACGGCTTCCGATTCTGCGGTAAAGACAGGCATTGGGCTCTTTGCGTACATCGGATGTCGTCGAGCGACCTCGCAGATCTCACGTCGCGAGAGCGGCTTTGCATCGGCAACGACAAGCGTCTCGCGCTCGAGACCCGGTTGCTCCAGTGCCGCTACAACCGCACGTGCCGCGTCATGGTAGCTTACGAGACTGATGAGCCCGTCGGGTGGACCACCAGTGACGGTTCCCCGACTAAGCCAGAAGCGGTGCGGGCCGCGTTCCAACGTGTACAGGCCGGCCAATCGAAGCACCGTACCGCCGGCATCGCGTACGACTTGTTCACACGCCAGAAGTTTCAGTGCCGACGGTGACGCGCCCGGCTCCGTCGGGTCCGTCACCACAGGCGAGTCTTCGCGAAGCACCGTCGGCGTCAAAGGCTCGCGGTACACGCCGATGGAAGAGGTGAAAACAAACGCAGCCGCTTCGGTGTCTGGTGTGCGTGCGACCCAGTATCGCTCCACTGCGCGACGAACCGCGGCAACATAGTCCTCGTTTTGCGACGGTGGTGCACAGAAGACGACGCGACGAAAGCGATCGAGACCGTAAGTTGCGGCATCCGCAAGCCGCAGTTCCAGAAACGGCAGGGTCGCACGCAGGACGCCGTGCGACGCAGGTGTGCGGCTCTCAGCCACAATTCGGGACGACGGGTATTTTTCGTGCCACATCGCAGCCACCGCACGACCAAGCACTCCTGGTCCGACGATCAGTAGCTCGTTCGGGTCCGCGGGTGGCCTGCTGGCGGACTCGTTGCCAGCGAGCATCCTGGTCGTTGCGCCGCCTCTCAAATGGACACCGTTTCGAACACTGCTCCCGTTCCGATTGCGAACGCTTTCACAAGCTGGTCTAGAGTGGCGTCCACGTGCCTCTGGTCCTAGCCGCCAAAGCGCAAGCGCTACGAACATGAGTCGTTTAGGCAATGGGATGACGTGTTCTACAGTGGGTTTTTCGCTGCGCTGGAAACGCGACGTCGTACGCGATCACAAAGCGGCAGCGACGTCTAGTGTGCAGTAATGTGTAGGTAGATTCTAAAATATTCAGTATTGTCCAGTTGCTTTGTACAGCATCACGAAGATCGCGTCGATCCACATCTCCGAGAATGTTGGCGTCTCTGTGCGATACCCGTATGCACAGTCTATTTCGTGCGGTACGCCTGGGGCGTACCCAGCATACGCTGCTGACACCACCAGCTACGGATGTCGTGTGCATGCATCGAACAGTGCGTGTTCGGAGATTGCAGGACAAGTTGTAGCTGCCGGAGCCGGGTCCATAAGCGCTGGATCGGGACAACTCGGGGAATGCACCGAGTTGGGAGCCATCATAAGCGGTGCACACGTTGGATAGATTTGTCGCTGTCGCGCGTTTCACGAAGCGAATCTCGACAGCTAATCACCTGGACGGGTCGTGTGCACGTGAAGATCGCGGAGTCAGCGTGTGTGTCGACGCGCAGAATTCGTTGGGTTCTGGCGTCGACAGATGCCCTCGACTGTGCAGCGCGCCGTGCTTGTTCACCATGGTGCCGGTCCAACAGACCCAAAGTTTGAAACTTGCCTGCCGTGTTAGGTGTCAGGGGTCCATCGCGAGCTTCCAAAAAATATTTCGGAAAGCGTTCTATTCTTGCGCTGCAGCGGTGCCAGCGGCCTTGCCATGCGTCTGGTGCTTGCCGAACCGCACGCGAGTCGTCATGATCAGACACAATGCATATCGTACTCGCTTGCGCTGTCGCAGAGCGAGCGCAATCCTTGTAGCACGCTGGTGTCGTTGCTCTCTCGGACAGACGGCACGCGGAGAATGCACTGATGCAGACGAGCCACCGCAGGCATGGCGTTCGCCTACTGCGCTTGGCCCACGGCCGGTGAATCCCGCGCTGGACTTTTGGCATCACATCGGCTATCACAAGCTGATCCCGCCTGCGCTCGAGGTCGTATACTGAACAAATATCCGTCGGCATGTGCCGTACGCTTTGGTGAGCTCGGAAATACATGGCGCTCGGGCGCAGGGATCGGTTCGATGATGAAGCCACGAGCAAGCATTTCGTTCTCCGCCGTAATTCGCTGGCGGCGCAGCGCCTCATCAGCACTGAGATCGTCATCTGGATACAGTTTCTCAGCGGCACACACGTGCCAATCTATGGGTGCTCGTAGCACGTCTGGATCGCCTTCGCGATTGAAGGTTCCCACAGTCTTAACATCTTGTGGTAACCGACCACGTTTGGGTATCCATAAGAAATGACTGCCTTCATAATAGCAGCACTCCAGGGCGCGCTGAAAATCGATGGTTTCAAAAGTCAGGTGGGGATACTTGGCCTCGTCCATACACATGACCGATTCATGAGCATCCTGTGCATCCTCGAAAAAAGCGATCGCCGGTCCGAACGGAGTATCGACCGCGATCAATTCGTATATGGGAAACTCCTCATCAGACCGGATATACGATAGCACGGAAACTTCCTCGACATCCGTGAACGAGACGCGGACAGGATCACTTACCGGTTCGTGGACACCCTTTGCATTGCCGATTCCGTCGTCAGGAGTCCATCGCTCCTCGTCCACAGGCGGCCGGCTGGACGTGCGCTCATCCAAATCTCGAGGTAGCAAAGCGAGTGGCGAGCGCTCTGCCCCATGCTCTGCAGGTACGAGGTGTCTCGGCTCCGGTGCTACGACTGGAAACGATGACGCTGTGGCGCTTCCAGTCGATCGAGCTCGGCCAGCATCCCCTGATCCTGTACTGCTCGGTTCCGCGGATGTGTCGCTGTCAGCAGTCGCACGACAGCCACCTGTACCGCGTTCCACTGACGCGGGTACAGAGCCGGCCTGCGAGCGCAGCGGATCGCACGATCTATGACAAGGCGTCATCGGGCCACTGGTGCCACCGAGAAAGGAACTGGAGCGGGATCCTACCCCTGGCGTCGCCCCCGATGTCCAGTTCCTCGTCATTTTGGTCTCATTGAGCCAAAAAGGATTCCACTCAGCTAACTCGCGTTCCCATGCAGCAACAGCTGACCGTTTCACAGCGTCAAGAACAAAAGTGGGCGGTGATTCAAAAGTGGGTAGGCCGACTTGCTCCCAAATGAAATCCCAGAGGCGCTCGAGCCACCGCAGAGGACTTCCACGACCACTGATCCCGATGTCACGGTCCATTGGTGGCCCTGGAAGGCAGTCCGCTGACAACGACGGTGCTCCGGATGTCGCATCATACTCTGACACGACGGACTGCTGGCTGTCGTCCGCCCAGGGCCCAAAGCCAAGAAGCCCCCAGAGACCACCGCCCCCGCCTAACCCTCGTTTTCGGCGCCAGCGTTGGAGCATTATCTTGTTGATCTCGTTCAGACGCAACCGGAAATCGTCTTCCGAGCTTGAAAAACTCGCTGGAAGAACCGCGGGGCTCGGGGGCCGCCGCCCTCCAATCGCCACCGTCGACCCGCCTAGCACAGGCTGCTTCGACAGGCTCTCGTTCAATTTCACCAGTTCTCCAAAAAGCTCCCGCCAACGCAAGCGCTCTGCCTCCTCCGTTTCCACCGCATTCTCTGAGGCGCCAGTCCCGATCGCTAGCGCAGCTCGCGGCAAGCAGCGAACGCGAGGTATCCCCGGTCGCTCACGCACCAACAACGTCGACGGTGTCACAACACGTCCATTCGAGCAGCCCGCGCTCAGCGTTGTTGAACTCGGCGATACATAGCCAACACTGAGGCCAGAATCAACCGAGCTCGACTCATGAGAACGCCACCACTGGCTCCGACCTGGAGGCGGCGAAGGCGTTTCCGTAACAGCTGTAGTGCGCTGCGGTGGACGCTTCCGCGCATACGGCCAAACAGACGCCTGTAGTGCGCGCTGCCGCCCGGGATGTGTTGCGGCAAGTGCGTTCGTTGCCTCCGACCGAGCCTGTGCGGGCTTCAGCCAAAACATATGCGTCGTGTTAGAAGGAGCCGTGCCCAGGCCTATAGTCCAATGAAAGACGACGAGTAGCGCGCACTGTTGAAGCGCGTGCGCGCCATCGACGTACCGAGCGCGCCCGGCGGGATTTGGAAATGGGTGCGCAGCGCGCCGAGACGTTGAGACCGCGCCTTCGGCATCATGGACGCGCACGTCGGTTGCTCGCCGCAAATTGCCACGCACGCGATGGGGTCTAGAAGAAACTGTAATAATTTGTAGATTTATGGATGGTATGGATAAGAGGGGACACAGTGCTTGGACGCGCGATCGCCGCAGCTGGGACACGAATGGACACAAGCAGGGTGCTGATGCTCGGTGCTCCCGGAGCGCGCTGCACGCATCACAGAAGCTTCATTCGTTCTCCTGTGTGTGATGTCTTCTCGTCGACGAATCCGTTCTCACCTTCATGCTGGCGATCGTTGTTCGAGCCATGGATGATGGCACATCTCGCCTTCCGAGAGCCGCCCGGGTACAGCGCAAAGATGGAGGGTATCATGAAACGTTCGGGGTTCATGTTCATATGGTTGTTCGGGTTCGCGAGGTACTTGATTGCGCCGTATTCGTAAACAACCGAGTCGCCCCTGAATAAAATAACGTTGAAGCGGTATTCAGCATAATTTTCATGGAGGGCATGCACTCGCTCGTTTCTCCTCGACGTTTCCCCCGTGCCAAGCATTAGGCGTCTGTTGCAGGTAACGTTGAAAAGCTCCTCCGGAACCTCGACCGTTTTCAATTCCATAACGTAATCGTACATCTCTTTCAATAAATGGATTATTCCTGAAGAAGCCTTGCAAACACTCAAGGAGCTGGACGCGACACGGTTTCTGATAGCCTCTGGCAGCTTTTCCTCATAGGGATCCTTGATATTCCATAGAAGAAAGGCTTTCACCTCTATCTCGTCGATCTGCAATCTTTCGGGCAGCTTCTGACGTCGGACCTCCGGCTTTCGCTTCTTTTCTTCTCCTGTTCCTTTTTACTCGGTTGTGAATTTCGTGTTGTTCTGGCAGCCGGTGATACCGGCCCAGCAAGATCCTCGACTTCCTTCTGCATAATGCTATGTTTTTGGAAGAAACACACTTTGAACGCATCTGCTATAAACCGTGAAAAATCTCTTGAATCCACTTACTGGACGCTTGAAGCACAACTGAAATGAAAGACTGTATTTTGTCACAACTTTAACCGAAATATATCTTGTACGGTAGAACGAAACGCTATTCGTTAGAAGCGCGTTCCTCCTCAACGGCGAGATGCGCGTCGTTGCTCTCGGCTGCGGAATATGGAGGTGCGCGACCCGACCCCAATATATAGAACAAAGAGCAGAAACTAACCACTAACTTGCAACGACGTTACGATTTCTTTCCCTCTCTATGATAAACATGAAAAAAGGGTAGGGCTTTTCGCGCTGTCGAACGTTCGCCTTCTAGGCCGAGGTTCCCGCGGGCCGGACGAGTCTGCCGTGCAATCGCTCCGTATTCCTCTGCAGTGGCAGGTGCTGTGGTGAGATCTGAGCAACTCTTCCGCAGCGCAGGTAATTCTGGGACTCGGAGCGGGTAGCATGCGTCTGGGCGTTGCGCTTGTCCTAGTGGACATCTAGTGTATCGCTTCGCGCTGTCGCAGGTAGTACGTTTGTCTGTGCAGATCGCAGGCTCCCAGCATGATACGTAGCCCTGATTCCGTGTCAGATGGAGCATTCCTCGATCCGACGCCCTATGCGGTTTGGCAAAGCCGTTCCAGCGTGGTGCTGCATCCCTACCAACGATATAGGCGCTTTTGCTGGAACTCAAAGCAGGCACTCGGCATAAGATAGAACCTAGGAAAACGCCAGTACATCCGAGAGGAAGTAAAACGAACGGAGCCTGGAAACAGAGCGTGGAATCATGGATACGTCACCGCGCGCTGTTCTCAAGGGCATCGGTCACGGAACGCTGGCCTCTGTGTCAACGACTCGCTCGAAACCGAATTCCGTTACGTCTCGCCTCTTCGTATGCGTGCGCTTTGGCAGAGACTCGCACGAGCGCCGAGAGAGTTGTGGCTCATCTACTTGTTGAAACTACTCTCTTCCTATGCATACTTCAGTCTCTCGTTAGCGCTCGTCCTCTACCTGTCAGAGACGCTCGGCTACGATGACGAAACTGCAGGTCTACTGTACGGGCTCTACGGGGTCGTTGCCAGCGCGTACGGCCTTGCGAGTGGCTGGCTCATCGATCGTCTGGGAGCACGTCGATCGTTGCTTTTCGGTGCAGCGCTGGGCACGCTTGGGCGCACTGCTTTGGCGGTGCTTTCGCAACGCCTCGTGGTGACAACGCTGCTGGTCACGGTGCTTCCGTTCGCCGAGTGTCTTGGGGTGCCTGTGCTAACAATATGCATCAAGCGGTATACGAGTGGCAAAGACGGTACTCGCACAGTGGCGTACTCGTTGTTCTATACGGTCATGAACGTTGCAGCGCTCTTGGCCGGGCCTGCCGTGGACCTCTGCCACCGATTCTGGGACTTGCGCGCCCTCTTCTGGACCTGTGCGCTCGCCAGCGCGGCCATGTTCGGTATCATCCTCCTGGGCGTCCGTGAAATCGAAGTCGACGCAGAAGGCCAAACTCGTGATTTTGTTTCACCGTTTGCGGGAGAGACGGTTTTGGAATCCCTGCGGCGCCTGGCCGTGGACCAGCGCTTCTGGCGCCTGCTCGTTTTCACGACGCTCATTGTGGGTGTTCGACTCATTTTCCGGCACCTGGACGCAACATTACCCAAGTATATGACTCGAGTGTTCGGTGAAAGTGCCCCATTCGGACTATTCTATGCAATTAATCCATTCATGATCATCACTCTGGTGCCGGTTCTTGGCGTTTACACCAGTCATATCGATCATTTCCAGATGATCCTATACGGATCATTTCTTTCGGGATTCTCGGTGTTTTGGATGATGCTCGGTGATCGGTACTGGACGGTGGCTTTGTTCATCATGACGCTGTCTCTGGGCGAAGCGGTCTACTCGCCGCGGGTGTACGATTACACAATGGCAATCGCTGCGCGTGGTAGCGAGGGCACCTACACCTCGTTGGCGAGCCTGCCACTATTCGGCGTACAGTTTTTCACTGGCTGGATGAGCGGCACCTTGCTGCAGCGATATTGTCCTGCGAGCCCGGCCAGCGCTCGGCAGCCTCGAAAAATGTGGTTCATTATCGCGTTGGCAACCGCTTGGTCCCCACTAGGAATGTGGTTTGCTCGCAACTGGCTACGAACGGACGTTGCGTCGCGAAAGGCGACCGCATCCGCGGACGCATCACCGGCGAATGCCAATGTCGAGTACGCAACGACAGTTGAGGCCCCGGATGCCGAACAAATGACGAAGCGAGCTGTACCCGAAGACAGCATTAGCCAAAGCGTATCAATTGAATAATCTTGTCAAGGCGGACGGCCCCGATCGTTGATCAGGTAGTACATACAAAACGATACCGAGCGGATGTTATCGCCACGATGGATGATCGCTAGCAGCCGCCAAGTCACAGGAAAAAGGCTCCAAATGCTTCGTACGCGTCGTCATGCACGGCATGCGACGCGACTCCAGTCTCGATATCGCGTTGGTTCGCTCTTGATGCGGCTCCGTCGAGTCACGTTTCCGAATACGGCACGCTCACCATGACTCGGTCTGAAGCCTTCGGTCATACCAAACAACATAGCAGCAGCGTAGCGGCTGTACCCGAACAATGAGATTCGTTGTGAGTTATCGTGTGGCATTCATGGCGAGGTCGCAACGCTAGCACTCCCTGAACCAGGCTTGTTACCCGAGCACAGTGGATAGACCAGGAGCTGCAGGACGTCTGCAACCCTCATGGAGCGCGCTCAGTCGAACACACTACAATACAAGAGCCCGCTCTTCAGCTGTGATGATTCGTCACCACATGTATCCGAGCTAATCGGGGCACGCCTCTGAATCATCACGCTCTGGGGCACCGATGTCGTTGCCGGTACCCCGCTGCGTTCGAATCATGTACGCCCAAGCCGTGTTACTCGTTTCGCGAAAGCAATGATATTGCTGCCGATTCCGCGTGAATCGTAGGGATTTCTTTACGAACAAGCGGTGATTGCGCAAACCTGCTCCCGACCTTGCAGGCCGCTGTGCTCCATCGACGCTCGTTCACCCGGCAAATACGAGACTTTATGGGTAAGGGTATGCATGGGCTCGATGGCAAGCGACCGAGCGCGACTCCAAGGAACGGCACGCATCATCCTTCGACAGGCAAGATACAATATCAACGCTCATGGTCAGCGCGTTTCCCCCCTAAGATATCCTGAGCGCATCGTTCCGGTACAATCGCTTGTTACCATCAGATATCGAGTGCGTTGCGTACTGCCAAACTCGATATGATGCGAGATCTGTTTCTTCCCCAGAGATGACAATAGCTACCAGGCAAGCGTTGCGAGGGACTTTTCGTCGGTTGCAGAGCCCCATGCAGGCATCGCGTGCAGTTGTTGCGGCAGATATGGCAACACCGATGATCAGCTCGTTCGCATCTGCCCGTGACATGCACGAATACATCATGATATACGGTACCCGCGATGCATCGTAATTGCAGCGCTTGGCCAGACGACGACACCCGTCGGCATTGCGCTCCATTCCCGCACACAATCCACAAAGATAGCATCCTATGGAGTATGGTTTCCGCGCTATGAAGGCAGCGCTCGGTCACGGGGTTGCGTATGTCACCGAAACTTGCACTGTCGTTGCGCCTTGGTCGTACCCTGGTAGACGTCACCCGATTCGGCCCATGCCTGGCGATTGTTGTTGCACTCGCTTACAGTACAATGCAGTTCAGCGTTGAAGCGCTTCTAGCGCAAGCGCTGAACTGCCCCTCAACGCCTACACAGATGCAGGAACCGAGCAGGAACCTAAATTGCAGATCAACGAGACCAGCGCAAAAGTCCGCGATGTAGTTGCACTTCGAGGAGCTCGGCTCCAACCTCTCGTACAAGGCGATTCAGAATGGAGAGCTGCTGCCCCGATTGCGATATCAGGTTCACAACGCAGCCGCGGCGGTGAAAACGCCCAGTCCGGCCTGCACGATGTGCGTAGTGAATGGGGTCGGTCGGCAAGCCCGCTGCGTTGATGACAAGCCCCACATCCGGGAAATCGAGACCGCGAGCTGTCAGTTCCGTTGTAACCAGCACTCGAATGATGCCGTTCCGAAAGTAGTCCATGACTTGTGCCCGTTGAAACTTGCTTTTTCGGGGACCGCTGCCCTCTATGCGGCCGGATAAGGCTGCCGCAATGACGCCTCGTGCATCGAGTCTCTCTGCGTAAATATCTGCCGTGCGTTGATCAGGCACGAACACCAGAGTCTGTATCACAGCTTCGTTGGTGAGTTCAAGATTCTCGGTGCGGAGATGATCGGGATCGTCCCAGGATTGCTTCAGTGGATCCACGGGAGACACCAGCAATCGGGTGACGGCATAGGTGAGCCTCCGAATGGTGTCCATTCGCAGATGGCCCGGCACCTTGAGGTAAAAATGACGGATGGATTTCGGTAGCAGTGCCTGGCTGGTGTCGGCACCATGCCCGGTGCGCAGTAGGAATGGTTGCTTACGCGTGCACTGTAGCGCCGTTCGCAAAACGTGCGGCTGATCGCTAGTTGCCGAAACAAAAACAAACTGGCGCTCCTTTCCAGACGACGTCGGCGAGCGGAAATGGCGCAACAAGCGCTCTGTTTCCTCTAAGTGAACACCTTCGAGCAGGCGGTCTGCCTCATCGAGCACCACGGTTTCGAATGAGGCCGCGGGAAGCCTACGACCTCTGCGATCGATCATCACCTCGATCAGGCGTCCCGGGGTACCCACAATGACCTGCGGTGGCAACTTGCGGAGGCGCTCGAGCTGTCTCTCCACACTGGTCAGGCCGATCAGGCCCTGCGCTCGAATGCTCAAGGATGCAAAACGCTCACATTCGCGGACGACCTGAACGACTAGTTCCTGACTCGGAACCATGACGAGTAAGGTAGGCGCGCTTCGTGCCGAGCCCCGCTCAATCTCCTCGCAAAGAGTATCGATCGTTGGTAGCAGATATGCCTAAACTCGATGCCAGCTCACTTCAATGGTTAGTTTTCTTGTTCGCTTTCAGCAGGAGCACTGAGGCTCGCGCTTCCGTTGCCCGGCCTGGAGCGGCAGGGCATGACGACTCGAGCGAGTCTCGGTCTCCCGAAGCAACCCTCGCGTCGTTCAACCGACGGAAAGTCTCTTTGCTCTCGGCCGCATTCCATCGATAGGACGCTAAGCGCTCAGCAACGCGACTGGCGCTCGCCGCCGCGTCGTCCGATCGTCAAACTTCGGCCTAGTTCCTCAAAGCCGCAGCGCATAATCCATAACTTACCCATGTCTTCCCGGAGCCTGTAGGCGCCTTAATCACGCCGCTCTGACCTGTTCTCAAAAGAGGAATCGCACGACGCTGCACCAAGGTCGGTGCGTTGATGCCGTTTGCAGCCAGTATCGCCCGCACTTTTGCATTCGCGACCAGAGCGGAAAAGTCAGCGTCAGCATTCGCTGTCTCCGCTTCGCTGTCACCGGGGACGAGATACGAGTCTATCAGGGAAGCCGACGCTGCTTCCACCTGCTCAGCTGGGCTCTTTTCGACCGCCGGAGACGGCGGCAGCTTCGCAGATGAACCCGAACGTTGCCGTCGCTTTTCACCTGGGGGTGAAGCCAAGGCTTCTTGCCCGTTGCCGTTCCGTTTCTGTGCAAAGCTAGCTGGTTTACCATAGCCGTTTTTAGGGCCGTCACGAGCACTCGGTGGACCGGAAGCATCCGGACGTCGCGGGCGCTCGCGAGCCATGCACCACCAGCGATGCCGGCTGTAGCAACGTTCGCTGCTCCTCTCCAAAGCAGTGGAATTGTGCTTTCTCGCTGAGGGCACACTTGGGCTCAACGCAATCCAAGACGTGATTTCCGTAATCGCCATCGAAAGAAAACCTCTTGAAGCACGCGCAGCGAAGAGGCCGTTGAGTCCAGCGGTGCCAAGACGCTGTGCACGTCGCCGCGGGGCACTGGAATGACCCTCGCCCTCCTGCAACCGGCGCTGCACCTTGTTGTGCTGAACGAGTTGATCGTCGTAGAGGTAATCACGCGGTTTCCGCATGCTTGGAACGATATTCGGGACCGGGTTAATGTTCTTGGTCCCAGTAACGCCAACTCTGATGAAACTGCGGAAACGATCACTACCTGGTACTTGTGCTGCGAGCAGTCGCCGCGCTGGTGCTGTGCGAGCCCAGGTCGAGCGCTCTTCCCCAGAAGCAGAAGCGGTTCAGTTACCCGATCGTTCGGCGGAAAAGATCCAGAAACATCGCCTTGGAGCGAAGAAGCATGCCGTTGCGTATTATTTGGTAAAAAGCGAGGGTTCAGGGCCGCGCAAGTTCACCATTGATGACCTTGCGGCGAGCCCTCTGCGTTGCACCAGCTGGGACGGCGTGCGTAACTTCCAGGCCCGCAACGTGCTACTATCCATGCAACTTGGAGACTTTGCCCTCTTCTATCACTCAAACTGTAAGCAAGCGGGGATAGTGGGCATTGTCGAGATCGTCCGGGAAGCCTACGTCGACCAGACCCAATTCGATAGCACGGACTCCGAGGCGTACGACCCCCGTGCGACTCCCGACAAACCACGCTGGTATGCGGTGGACGTGAAACTTCAGTTGAAGCTACCGCGACCGATTCCGTTCGAGGAGTTGAAACAGTATGCAACGCCGGGCGGTCCACTGGACGGTATGCTGCTGTTCTCGCAGGCGCGCTTGAGCGTGCAACCGGTGCGCCCTGAGCATTTTCGATTTATTCTCGGCCTTTTTTGACTCTAGTCAACGAATCGCCTCGAACATAGGAATACAGCGAGGAAGCGCTGTCAAGGAAGTGCGCAGCAGCCCTGGGGAGCGTCTCGGGCGCCGGTTTGCACCGAACGAGGTTCGCTTGCGCGCTTGCCCGCCGTCGGGTATGCCCACGGAACGTGCGACCTGTTGGGTGTAACCACGAGCACATGCTGCCGATGACAGACGCTTTCTGCTATTCTAGAGTTGCTTGCTACGAGGCAAGAATATCCAGCTGTGCGTTTTACGACCATATGGGAGTGGCGGCTTTGCAGCAACTGCGGGGAGACGTTCCCTTTTTTCCTCCAGTTACTGTGTGACGCAAGCATACCATGCCGTGCTTGCTAAGATCATGCGGGAGCGGCGGCTTTTCCAGCAACTGCCCCTAGATGCTTTCCTTTTTCCGCAGTTGCTAGGACGCAAGCACATCATGCCGCTTTTTCTATGATCATGAGTGAGCAGTGGCTTTTTGTAGAGCACGGTATGCACTCCAGAACCGCATCAAGACAACCTGTGTCGATGTGATCGCCTCGATGACGCACTCTTGACGCATGGACGCACAATTCAGAGGGTATCCCTGAGAGACACCAGTGTCAGCTGCTCAAGTCGACGAGCATAGCATGGTGCTCGTCGTTTGCTGTCGCACACGTCACCGCATCAACAAGATTGGTGCAATCCTGCAACCCCGCGATGCTGTGTTTAAACAATAGCCGACCGAAGCACCTCCAGGCCGCGAGGTGAACGCATCCATTTGCTCAGCAGACGCGAATCTCGATTCACCATCATCACGCGCTGGTGAACCGCGCGACCGCATGATCAGGCATTCACGAAAGAAGCTTTAACGATCAGGCGGCCTTTTTCTTGGCTGCGTCTATTTTCTTCTGATCCATATGCTTCGCATACGAATAGATGAGGGTACCACCGACGGCGAGCGCCACACCGAGCCAATTAAGCGGGCGCATGATCGTACCAAATGCGATAACACTGGATAATATGATAGCTAAACGCTTCACGACGTTACCAATCGAGAATGTCAATGGCGAAACATCCTCCAGTACGCCATACGATGCTTCGTTGTACAAGTGATAGAGCAGACTCGCCACTGCGATGTAGCCGAACACAGTGCCAGCGCCGATTCCCGGAATGCGGGACGCGACTTTCGGTAAACCTTCAAAGAGCAACGCCATGGGCAGCTCCAAGAAGAAGCTTATGATTGTGATCAGACCGTAGGTGTTGAAGGCGGTCAAGCTGGCGTCCTTCTTGGTGTCGCCGAGACTCACCTTGGAGGTTACGTTTCGAGCGACAAACGCAAAGTTGCTCGCCATCGCGTTCAGGAAACCAGCCATCGTAAACGTTAACTCGCTGATGGATGAGAGTGCAACCCCAACGATAATGGGAATCATGGCAAAGTACACCATGGGCGAGTAGTACTCGTGGAGAAAGAGCGCGGAACCCAGTGCACCGACCACTGGTTCCGCCGACTTCACCGTGTGCGTGAAGGAAATCGCTACCGACGAGAAAGATAAACAACTTGTCGCATGGCCTATGGTGTGGAAGAGAGACGGCAGAATTAGAGAGCGAATGAGCTTTCCGTTCACCTGCGGACGCCGGCGCAATCCCAGCAGCCACAGCACACTCACGTAGAGCGCTCCGACGCCAAGTTGTATCGTCGATAGAACCCAAGGATACGACCACATATTCAACGTCTTCTTGTTCACGATATTAAAAACGACATTATACAGGTACCACATGAAGAACCAAAAACCGACTTTCAAGCGCTTTCGGCTAAGGCCAAGAAACACGGGTTTCGTCTGCGCGTCACCCGCGCTTGCCGGCATCGGTGACGACGGCGATGATGCGCTCTCCACCGCACAGCACAGCGCGCGACGTGAAACACCCACAGAGTGCACTGGAGCGGAGACGGCAGCACCGACTCGGGCCGGTCTCTTGGGGAGCACAACACCCCCGCAGCGAAACGCCGGCGAACCTTGAGACGCTAACCCAGACGCAGCGTGATGCACACGACTGCGCTGCAGCGTCCCCGTACCTCCGGGATGGACAAAGCTCAAACGCGTAGTGATGCACGCCGCACGCATGGCTAGCACTGCTTCAGAAACGTACGAACAGACCAGGAGAGATACCCAGGAACAGCAACTTCAGTTTCAAGTACGATCGTTTGCACGGCGTGCGCAACGACAGGTGCGGCGTCGATGATCGCGCCCTGGGGCGTCTGTGGCGGGCGGGGCGCCTCGCACTGCGCCAGCGCACATCGCGATGCCGCACCTGCACGCATGGGCCGTACAACATAGTATAAATATAGAAGTATGTAGACGCGTGATGTGTCGCTGGGCGGCGGGTACGCCACAGCCCAGCGCAGCACACAACATATCTGGTCAGTGCGGCGACACGGGTGCGCGTACGCATTACTCGAAGCGCTCGCGGTGTCGGTATGTTCGATATTCGCGAGCGGACGCTGCTCCCGGGAGAGTCGAGATCTGGGTCGGCCGGGGCGTATCGAGTGCGCCAAAGCCGCCACTGGATGCTCGAGTACGACCACCAGAGGTATCGTATGTGCCGCAGCTTGTACATTGGCGCACCACCAGAAATTGCAATCCGTACCAGAACCCTGACAAATCCTTGTTGAGTCTACCAGCGGCTATTTCTTATCCGCTCTTTCCCTATAGATACCAGGCATAGTATCCCGTACGTCTCCATCTCATCTTTCCCTATAGATACCAAGCACAGCATCATGTATATGTCCATCTCATCATTCCCTATAGATACCAAGCATAGTATCCCGAATATCTCCATCTCATCCTTCCCTATAGATACCAAGCACAGCATCTTGTATATGTCCATCCCATCTTTCCCTATAGATACCAAGCACAGCATCTTGTATATGCCCATCTCATCCTTCCCTATAGATACCAAGCATAGTATCCCGAATATCTCCATCATCGACATAGCAGCGTCAGCGCTATGGACACCGTGCCTCCGCTGCGTCGATGGAAACGCGCGGCCGACGGCGCATCGGCCGGAGTACGCACCTCAGACGCGTCAACTGAACAGCTCGCTGCTGGCTGCGGTATGCGTTTATGCGCTGCGCTGCGTCGTTTCAGAGACCCGCAGAGAGCTACCATGATCTGCAGCCTACGCTGACATTGCGAACGGAGTGCAACCAACGCAGTTCCCCGGTGAAGCGTCTTGAAACGCGTCCAGTTATCATGCGGTTAGGCGTAGGGTCTTGCCGGTTGTGGCTGGGCGCATTCGTGTACGCACTGCGTCCCGCTCTGCGAAGAGACGGAAACGTTTGGCAGCAGTGGCGCCGGGCACATGCCCTCGTGCCTGCTGTGCCTCGACGACGCTGGCTGTGTGCGAACGCCCGCCGTTCGGCTGCTAGTACCTGGGACGAGGAAACGGACGTGGTTGGTGACGAGTTCAGCTCCGTGAACCTGGTACAGGCGAGCGCGGCAAAGATAACCGAAGACGATGAGTTCACCGCCCAGCGACTGCAGTTGCTGAACGCGCCTGAGCGCGAGAGCGCTGCCGCCACGCTCGAAAGGTCACCGCCGCCTGGTGTAACCGTCGTGCGCAACCGCGCAAGTGCGTTGCGCGTGATTGATCGGCTTTGGCAACTTCAGAAAGAGTCGGAGCTTCTTTACGGACGTCGGGCTGCTTCGGTGTCGAGGCGATGGCGTCTCATAACGGAGGGTTGTACCCACTCGAATGGCAACGGTGTGCTCCACGAGGACAACACGCTCCAGTGCAAGCGTCTGTATCCACCGACCGCAGCGGACTGGATGGAGCACTCGCAGTGTTATCACGCTTGGGATACGGAAACCATTGGCATTGATCCGACAGAGGACTCTCCTGTTGGGAAAGGTCAGGTGATCTGTCTCTCGGCGTTCTGTGGGCCGCGTGTAGACTTTGGGAATGGACCCCGCCTTTGGATCGACAATTTTGGCGACGCACAAGGTACGCTGGACTATTTCAAGTCTTATTTCGAAAATGAGGAAATTCCCAAAGTTTGGCATAACTACAGCTTCGACCGAGCGGTCCTTTATAACCACGGCATCGACTGTCGAGGATTCGGCGGCGATACCATGCACATGAGCCGACTATTGGACGCAGCGAGACTGCGTTACTCTCTGGAGGCGCTCACGGAAGACTTTCTGCTGCGGAAGAAACGCAGCATGCGGGAGCTGTTCGGTCGGCCTCGTATTTTGAAAAATGGAAAACCAGGCAAGGAGATTATCGTACCGTCCACCAGCGAACTCCAGATGGACCCTGAGACCATGTACCACTGGGTGCAGTATAGCACCTATGATGCCGAGGCAACCTGGTATCTGCGCGATAAATTTGAGCGTCTGCTTCGTGAACAGGAGATCCTCGGCTCGGAGCGAACCATGTATGACCTTTATACGGAATGTTTCGTTCCTTTTGGTGCGGTCTTAACCGATATGGAACGCATCGGCTTCAAGATTGATATTGCGCGACTCCAAGATGCGCAACGTGTAGCCGAAGCCGACCGCCAACGTTACACTGCAATGTTTCGAGAATGGGCAGCGCGCTACTGTGCTGATGCAATCCACATGAATGCCGAGTCGGAGAATCAAAAGCGCCAATTCTTTTTCGCCCCGGTCCGGAACAAGAAAACCGATGAATTGTTGCCAGCAGAGCGCACTTTCGAGGTTGAGAACACGGAACAGGTCGTGGAGTCCGCGGGGAAGAAGCCTCGCAAGAAGCGAACCATACAAATATCCGGTCTCGGGCTGCCGCCCGTGGCGTTCACTGCAAGCGGTTGGCCGGCTTGCACGGCGGTGGTGCTGCGGAAACTGGCGGGCACGCCGAGCGCGAGTCCCGCCCAGGGCGGGCTCCTGTATGACTTTCTCACCAAAGAGCGACGGGAGAGCGCGGAGGATGCGCTTGCGGCGTGCAAAGCCGTTGAGGCGCTACTTGAGGCTGGTGCAGTCGGCACCCTGCTCGACAGTTTCATCGATCCGCTGCAGAAGATGGTGGATAAGAACCATCGCATTCATGCGTCGCTCAACTTGAACACGGAAACAGGTCGGTTGTCGTCGCGGCGGCCGAATCTGCAAAATCAACCCGCTCTAGAGAAAGATCGCTATCGTGTTCGGGATGCTTTCACTTGCGAGGAGGGCAATACGCTGATTGTAGCGGACTATGGCCAACTCGAGCTGCGATTACTTGCGCATATCGCCAACTGCCGCAGCATGATTGAGGCGTTTAAGGCTGGTGGCGACTTTCATTCGCGCACGGCGAGCAGCATGTACCCGTACATCGCAGAATCCGTTGCCCGCGGCGACGTGCTTCTTGAACCCGAGCCCAATGCCAACGGACAGGCCACTTCGTCGAAGCCGCTGCTCAAGGATGTATACGCAGGGGAGCGACGTCGGGCCAAAACACTCAATTTTTCAATCGCATACGGGAAAACGCCAGCTGGGCTGGCGCGAGACTGGGGCACCAGCCTGAAAGAAGCTCGCGAGACCGTAGATGCTTGGTACCGGGATCGACCCGAGGTTCGTGCCTGGCAGGAGCGCGCTATTCAGTTCGCGCAAACCCATGGATTCGTGAAAACGCTGCTGGGTCGACGGCGGCCTCTGCCGGAGATCAACTCCCCGAATACGAATGCGGCTCGCCATGCGGAACGTGCAGCGATTAACACCCCTCTCCAAGGTAGCGCAGCCGATGTTGTTATGAAAGCCATGCTGCTCATTCATAGCAACGCACGTTTGGCTGAACTTGGCTGGCGAATGATCCTCCAGGTCCACGATGAGATCATCCTCGAGGGGCCCGAAGAAACAGTCGAAGAAGCGGAAGCAATTGTCGTTCGGCTTATGCGTCAACCGTTCCGTGAACCGCTGCGCGTTGACCTCGCTGTTTCGGTCGCTCACGCGAAGACGTGGTTTCGTGCAAAGTAGGGGCGAGATTCGATGTGAGCGGCATCGGAGAAACGGGCTCATGTGCCGGCTCTGCGAAGCGTTCGCAATCGGGCGAGACTCGGCTAGAGTGCTGCAAGATATCGCAGATACGGTGCTTCGGGCAAGCCATAGATTGTGTTGCAAGCATTCGAGAAAAAACGGGCTACTTGAACGCAGTCCTTCATCGTTCGGATGTTTGTCGCATCGTGGCTGGTCTAGGATGATGCTTCACGAGGGACTGCGGTTGAGGTCGCGGACGCTGAGCTCGGTTCCTCAGGTCGATGATCTGCACGCGGTGCGACGATTGCAGTTACAACAGCGGTGGTACTTTGCACCATCAAAGAATGGCTCACTGAGCTTTCCGGAGGATCATAAAGGCCAAAAACCCGAAATCTTCCCAAATCTACGAGGAAGATTTTCTCACAAAGGGATGCTCTAAAAGAGCCGAGGCTGGTAGACGTCGGCGGCAATTGAGTTCGAGCATCTTGCTGAGGAGGTCAAAGGCCTCGTCTGGAACTTCCGTCTCGGAGGCTGTGTTCGGCCGCCTGCCCACCCGCAGCTGGAGACACAGTTGGCGCAGGTCCACTCCAGGAAAATTGTTCGCGGGAACAAAAGGGCGTCGACAGGCTTTTGCTGCGGACGCTAGTTTCTGGGTCCCGAATATCTGCTCGAGTTCCAGGAGGGCTTCTTCGTCGCTGCTCGCGCGAAAGAACGGATATTGACATGATAGCATGGATAAAAAGATGACGCCCGCGCTCCAGACATCGATGCAGGAATCTTGATCACGATATCGCAGAAGAATTTCGGGTGCACGAAATCCGCGAGTTCCCGCCCGCGGTGCCTCTGCCGATTCCATGGTTACTGCCCTACGTCGAGTCCGATCCTCTGTTAAACGAGAGACTTTCCATGCGGGCGCTCTAGCTGGCGTCGGTGTGAAAACGGGCGCCGTCATCGCAAGTCGCCAGTCATCCAAGCGATCGCGGTCACTGGATACCGTGTCCACTGCATTAGCTCCTGAGGAAAGTTGCCGGCAAGCGGTTTGCGCCCTGGGATCCCGCCACAAGTTTTGCCCGGAATCGCCGTCGCGGTTTCGCGTTTGCTCGGATTTCTGGGCGAGGCCAAAGTCAACAAGCACCGCGGCGTCTGGATGCTTGCGATGAAAGAGAAAATTTCCCGGTTTCACATCCCTGTGGATGATCTGATGCCGCTCCAGAACACTGAGCACGTCCAGAAGCGCGCGCATGTACACGCGCATATCGTCGATGCCCATATCCGCGATCAGGAGACGGAACGGCTCATTAGGGTAGAGCGGCATCACCATCCAGACTTCATCGTCCCGGCGAAAGATACCCTCAAGGCGCGGAATACCTTTCTCCCCTTGGAGCCCACACAGAAAGCGCACTTCCTGCTGTATTCGTCGCGGCTCGTTCGTTTTGTAGAAGCGTTTCACGGCATATGCACGATTTTGAGCGCACGCTTGGTCCAGCACGGCCCTGTACACAGTGCTAAACGTTCCTGCACCGACGCGTTCGTGCAAAACCAGTGGCGGCCACAAGCTACCGCCTCCACCAACATTTGAAGTATCCGTATATTGGGTCTCGTCAAGGCTTTCCTGGACGTCTTTCGGAATCGCGCGGGCTGATAATTGGTTTGACGATGTGTGCGCCAACACTTTCCACCTGGCGGAAAGCGCAGCTGCACTCCAGCACAGTTCCTGATGAGCCAACCCAGATATATACGCTCGTGGTATCGCCGCTGCAGACGTAATATCCATACGAGACTACCAACTTGGCCCAGGAAAGGTTCCCAGTTGCGAATCGCTTCAGTCAGTCCAGAATAAAAGAAAAGTTCAGCACGAGAGAAACGTGCATCCGGGGTGTTACACGGCGGACAATTTTTTGAAAGCACGCATGCACGCACGCATCGCCCGTAAGGAACGTCGCCGCGCATTGCGATCATGCAGCGCGATGCAGCGTTCGCGCCATCACGCGTTGCCGGGCAATAGGGTGCACGATTTGCCTGTCGCGCTCGAGGTGTTTGCTTTGTACTGGATTGTTCAAGAGTCCAGTGGCGCGGCTGCCATGGCGCTGCGCTCGACGCGCTCTTCGCTGCCACGACGTGCACGCGTATCGTTGCATTGAACTGCGTGGCGCAGGAAAGTAGCCCGGAGAAGAGGGAATCGATACACCGGTTTGGGTTCTTCAAAATGAAGCGAACTGATCGCTGGCGCGAGCGGTATGCAGTGCGGAGGAGAGAAGTTTGTCGGTTTCGCGACGATCGCTTATTATTTGCGAGCATGGACATGTCCATCCATGCCCAGACTCCGACGATAGAGGATTTTTGCCTGCTGGTGGGAAGTGTTCTTTCTTCTGCGCTTATTTGCAAGGAATTGCGGCTTCGACTTCGATGCGAGCGTACGCCAAAGGGTATGTTTCGGAACCAGGGTTGGTGTTTGGGTCAGTACGCCCAGAAATAGTTCACATCGTCCAGTTCGAGGCATGTCGGCTGATACGAGCGTAGAGCAACCATTTAGAGCCTCACCAATGAACAGCATCAATTCTGAAGCACCGCAGGACTTGAGGCAGTCGCTTGGACGTAGCCTCGAGGCCGCATGCGGCCAGGTTTCACGGGGTCCATATCGCACTTCCCGTTGGTTCGCAGAGCAGCTGGCTCGCGACCTACATAAAAGAACTCGTAAGCGATACAGCTCTCTTTATGATTCTGTTTCGGACACTCTGCTGTGGACAGAGCAATCCATCTCTGAAATGTGACGTTGATTCGTCCAGCGTTTGCACTTTGTCTTGCTGCGCGAGCTCCTTGATCGCAGCCACCGCCCGGCAATGACAGATGCGATTCGATCACCGGATCGCTTGGCTTTCAATATGCCCGTCAGGGCCGGCATTGACGCCCCGTCGGCTGCACCGGATACCACGGGGAGCGCAGCGTCACAACACAGCGGCTCAGTGCATGGCATGGATGCAGCGAGGTTCCTTTCAGTCACATCACGGGCATTGCGTCGCAAATGAGCAAGAAGCGGCGGTCACGCACCCTGTAAGGTTTGGTTACCAGCATGTCTCAGGTGGCGAGTAGTGCCAGTTCCATGTGTTCAGACGCTCTGCTGATGGCTTGAGATGCTCTCGTGAAGGCGATCAGAAACCGAACTCGCACTGCTGGACAAGAATTTCTCTGTGACGCATGGTCGTTTCCTGTTTGAAACACATTTAAGCCACATTTGGTCCCGTGATGAACATGATAGCGTTCTTGGCGACCTGGGAGAGCCAAAGCAAGTATTTGCCTCGGTCGGCTGCCGCGAGCAGCATGCTGCTTCAGAGCCGCACGGAGAGGCATGTCCCGTGGGTCACTGTACAGCCGGCAACACGACTGGGTGCACTATGTCGCTGTATTGCTTCAGTAGCCGACTCCTTAGAAGGCGTGGCGAAACAGCACGATTCCCGTCCAACGCGTGCAGTGTATAGAGTGCAACCAAAGCGCCTGAGCCTCGATTCCAATCGAGAAGCGCATGGCTACACGGGGGCAACGAGCAGTGGCCGCCCTGACGCTTGTCCGCGAGGACCTCTGCACCCCCATGCTGATGATGTCGGTGTACTGAACGCTTCCCGGTACGGCATCGGTGTCACCAGCGGAACTCGTGTACACGTTTGACGACGCGAAAATCACGTGCAACGCTCGCAGATACAGCCGCTGAAAGCGTACAATACACGAAACAGGCCGTGGAATTAGAGTTTCTCCGAGCGGCTCCAGACTCGGAACTCAACCGCCTGCGCAAGCATCGCGCTTCGGCGTTCCATACAAAGCGTTCTGGGTAGAGAGAGCGTTCTAACCGGACGCCATTTCCATCCCAATCTCCAATCGTTACCTTTAGGCGAGGAATAGTTCGACGCGTATCCAGGAAACGGACGGTCTAAACGGCTGCTCAACTGGAGAAGCTTCAGGAGGCACCTGCGTATTCAGGTCCAAACACCAAATCCTCGGGTATCCCGCACGGCGCTCGTTATCGGAAACGCGCGAGTTCACAGAACCTCTAACAGCACTTGGCCCCACAGGAAGCGATCGCCATCACCGGAATTCGACCCAGACGGTATCGATCGACACCATGACCTGCAGCAGTGATCGAGCGTTGCGGGTCGCGTCGCCAGTTCCTTGCCAAACCTGGAAGGAGAGCTCCAGACAAAGTCTAACCACGTATAGAAATGTAAAATATTGCGTTCACCGCTCCAGATTGCACGAGTGATCACCATTTCCGTAACACCAATACGTATAATCATCAAAAAACACGACACTTGCGACTGTAGCTTCACGAGCCCAGGAGTCTTCTGATTTCATTGACGACACATCGGGCGAGTGAGCTTGCATCCGCTTCGGTGTGCGCTTCTGCATAAACGCGCACAACATCTTCCGTGCCGCTGGGGCGCACGACGATGCGCGCCCCAGCAACTGCTGACTCGTTTGCGGAAACGCTCTCACGAGCACTACGATAACTCGCCACGATGCGATCTATGCTTCGTTGGAGTTCGGGCGGCTCAACGACACGCTGATCGTAATCCGATGTTACAATCTGGTGACGGTCTGATACCCGCTCAACCAGATAAACGCTCGCAAGCGGTGTATAGTAGGCAGTTGCCCAGTCTACCAACGACCAGCGTTTCCACTGTAGTATCGTGGCGATCAGGAGCAGATTCGCGATGCCGTCGCCAACACCTTGATTGGCGACTCGCGCGCAGCACCGTAAGGGAAGCGGCAATGTCGAAGCATGCGACTTCAACAGCGCATCGCTGAACAGAATCGTGCCGTGGCCATTGGGTTCAAAGTATAGGCCAATATCAAACCGTCTGGCTTCCTTCTCCAAATGCACGACTCCAGTCCAGGTGCAAATGATCTGTAGCTCAATGTCGCAGGCGTGATGCGCTCGCTGGGATTCCAGTTCGCGTTGCCGCTTGCGCCAGTACGCCACTGCGGCACCATTGGCGTACACGGTATGGACGAGCGCTACACGCCAGGATTTCCGCGCTGCACCCGCTGCGGCCTCAGCGCATGTATTTTGGCTCAAGTACGCATGTTCGGGATGCAGAAACCCCAGCACAAAGTCCAGGAAGAGTGTTGCCGTCTGATCCCCGTCTAGCAACATGGCTACGCCCTGCGCATCCGCTAGGAAGCACACGAGGCGATCGGCATCGCCATCGAGACTCGCACCCTGACGTTCGGGTTTGCCAGCTGGGGTCTGTGGCCAACGCTGGGGCAGCCGGTTTCCTTTCTGGACCCAATCTGCTCCGCATTGCACGTTCAATAATTCCGTTTGGGCTGTCTCCTGGTTACAGCATACAATCTGGATACCGCACTGTGTGCGGAGCGCAGACGCCAGCTCGCACAGGAGCGGCGCACCGACCCCGTTCGCGCAGTCTACAACCCAGTGATCCATAAGCGCCCGGTGCTCCACGTCTGCCAAATGGAGTGCTTCCGAGAGCGCCCTCGTGGCCTCCACCAAGGACGATTTGTAGCGGTTGAGCAGAAACAAGGGCCGTCGCTCGAATGCGTCCCGGAAGTTTGACAAGTCCGATTCGCGCATGTCGACAGGGCTTTCGTTCCACGCTCGGACGACTGCGTGCATGGCCGGTGTCGTTGTCATGCCCAGAAGGAGCGCGTCCGCAAACGCCAACGTCTCGCCACCGGAGCATCTCGTCGCGCGCAGATAGTGTGAAAGCACGACACGTGCGCCTTCCTGCGCATTACTAGCGAGGTGCGGGCTCGAGCTTCTGCTATCATACCCCAAGAGAACGACCGGTATGCAGAGGGCGTCACGTATGTCCCGGGCCTCCGATATTTTTTCACGATGCACTTGTTCCAGAACGGTGGCGAGCGAGTCGGGTCCCGCTGATGCCCGGACCAGCCGAACAGCGAGGTGGATCCAAGTTGGGTCCGCCATGCCTCCGTTGGTATCGATAAACTTCACGCCATTCTCGTGCGGTGGGTTATGTGACGCAGTGATCATCAGTCCTACAGCTACAGTTCTGAACACTGAAGCCGACAAACCCGGAGCTCCCAGATCATCATGGTGTCCGACTTTGTTCGCAGGAAGAGTGCTTCGGGCCTCGGTTGTCGATGCCCTTTTGGAACCGTCGAGGGCGTGCCTCAGAGCTAGGAAACCTGCTGCGAGCCCGCAACAGAATGCAGCTTTATCGAACGCGTGATCTCGTGCTGAACCCCGAAGACCTGCCGCGCCGCACTGAAGGTCTTCTGGAACTGTGTCCGACCACGAAGGTAAATAGCGCGCAAGCTGGTGTGCCTCCCAGTCCATATATGGCGTTGTCGCCCCACGAGAGCACCAGAGAACACTGCGCTCTGCGGGCACGACGAAGGAGAGTCGCAAATCGTTGAAGTACGGAAGCTTTCTCGCAGCGCTTGAACAGTCTCTCAAGAAGCTGGTGTCAGACAAAGAAAGGTGCCTGAACAATTCACTCTGCTACTGCGTTTCGATTTCGTTCGAGGATTTCTCTAGGTTGACAGCCTCATTCATGGAAAAGCCGGACTCAAGGTTCATGGTTTCATACGCCGGTGAAAGGATGCTGGGTCGCCCATGTATTGGCCTGACGCAATCCCTTCTCTGTCGCTGGATCTCGTTACGTCATTCGAATCAAGACGATTCGCCACATACCCGTAATATTATTCGCAAAATAACCGCATTCCTTCTCACATTCACACGTACGAGCCTCCGGTCTTCTCACTTCCTCACGTGAAACATGGCTCAAAGCGGGCAAGCGTCAAGTTTTCGATGTTTCTATTGTAAACGAATCATGGCCAGTGCAGGTCGCTTCGCTCGATTGACAAGGAACGAAACTCCACGCGATCCCGTGACGGCCAGTTGAAATGCTCTTGCCGAAATCTCACTGGACTTGACACGTCGATTCCGGTGGAAAGACTAATTGTCGGTTCTTTATAAATATAGATGACGTGAATTTCGACACGAGCCTGATACTCGCCCCAAGATGTACACCGAGAGGCTCGCGTCTCTTGTGTTTGCCTGATAGAGAGTCTTGGGTTCGGGCTTGAGGCACTGCAGCGATCGCTTCTATTCGAGATTGCGCCAGAAGGTTGCACGAAGGACAAGCAGACAGATCCAAATTTTTCAACTTGGTTTCCAGCCCGAAGATTCGTTCCTACGCTTGGTTCACATGGAAGGCATCGGGTTCCACTAATTCTCAACCGCACGGGATCGCATGCGCTTGCCTCTGCAGTGCATAGGTTATGCGCCCGAGGTGATCGTCCCGATCAAGCGCACGGTCGTAGAGTACGCCATCGGACGCGGAAACGGGGCAGGGCATTGAGAGTGGCCTGCTTGGCCCGTCAAGAGCATGGACCAAGCGCTGAGGCAAGCGTGCGTTTGTCACAGGGCGGCGTTCGGAACCAGCGCATGTGCAGTGGCCATACGGGAACACCGGATCACAACCAAGTGTCGCCGCTGCACAGCGCACACCGAGGCTGCAAACAAACAAGATGAACATGCCAAGTGAAACTCCGATCGCAGCCGCCGCCTGTGCATCAAATGCTCCTAAATCGCCCGAAGCAGTGACATCGGACATCGAACGCTACCATCAACATCATTCAACTGCTGTCAACAAAGCTGCACGGACAAGAGAGATCCGCGCGCGCAACACCAGTGCTTCGAGCGCGGAAACGGAAGCAATCACAGAAACCCCCCGCAAACACCAATCTAGACGACACATGAAACTCACCCAAAGGTTAACGCATCCGATCGATCCAGAACATGCACTCCGCTTTATGTCGACTCGGACCACATCGTGATTCGGTGCATCACCAGCTGCTTCGGCGAGCTGTTCGTGAGCTGCATGCGTTGCCGGCAGGCTGCAGGCGACGCAGCGGTCGCGTGCATGAGCGTGGCGTAGCGGGCGTCGCGGACACGCACCGTAACCACGCATACGCATGCATGCACGCACGCAGTCGCACTGAGATGCGATCGCGCGCGGGCGCATGTCGCGGCACCATCGACGCTGCTGCCGCCGTAGAAGGCGCCTGGTGATGCATCGCGAACGGATGGCGACGCAGCGCGCGCCGTGGACACGTGGCGCGCATGATGCGTGGATTTTCCCTTGAACACGCAGGTATCGCCGGAAGTACACAGAGGGCACGCTGCCCCAGTACATATGCAGAGGCTTGCTCCTCATATGTCGGGAGCGGATAGCTGCCGCAACTTTGATGGGCTTGAACCCTTCCGTGACCAGCGGGAACCACGGCCGTCTGGCAGCGGCGCGAGGAGCGGCGACGCAGTGCACGCTGCGGCTGGTCCGGTCAACGACTGGGGCGGCGGCGGCGGCGGCAATGCCGTGCGGGATCCTGCAGACACCAGAAACCTAAGGGATGCTGGGCAACATTTTCCACAGAAGAAAAGGCGCTTGAGTGAGGGCGAGTCAGAGGCGTTGATGCGTTTTCGAGAGCTTCGCTGTGAGCGACTTGACCTGAGCGAGTTGCCCCCGTTGATGCCGGCGAACGATATGCTATCCCCGGCAGCCGCACTCACACCGTCAGGTGCTATATCGGCCACGATTTCTGAAACAGAACTGCGACTGGTGCAGACAATCGCAGAGTTTGGACAAAATACGAACACCCCGCGAATTCTAGCGGCGATCCAGGAACATCATCAAAAGGACCTGCTGGGCATGCCCGCTGGGACTACGCTCGGGCCCAGCAACATGCCCAGTACGCTCAAGCCATCGGATTCATTGCTCTCTAATGCAGCGCCAGCGGGACTTTCTGGGACACTGGACGCCATGTCGTCGCCAGCGCTCTCTCGGGACAGCGTTCCGAACGTTCCAGACTCGGGATCGATAACGCCGCCCATGGACAGTAACGTTGAGCCGCTCATGCCCGGTTCAACGCTGGAATGGTGTCGCCAATACGCCCGTCAGATAAGCTGCCAATATGTTGACGAGCTGCGACGAAGGATGCGGGGCTCCTGTCGACAGTGCGCGGCGCCCTACGGCTCGTGCAGTCACCGGCCAGTCGACCGCGACGCTGCGCTAGGCGAATGGAGTGCGCTGTCGCCGTCACGCCGTCGCATTGCGAAGAACAGGGAAACGGCAGCTGTCTCACGCTTCCGCAAAAAGGTGTACATGGAGAGCCTCGAGCGAGCGATTATGAACCTGGAACGAAAATATATGGAAACGAGAAATGAACTTGCACAACTTCGCAAACTCTTTGACATGAGCGTCACACCCGTGACACCGATGCATGGACGCGCGGCGCCAGCGACGCAGCCTGAGCGCAGGGCTGAGGCGGACAGTGCCGCGCGCCCGCCCTTGGCAACAGCTGCGAGTGACGCGACAGGCGCCCTGCAACTCATGGGTGCCGTCACCGCATCCGACGCCCTAGGCATGCTCGATGCCGACCGCAGCCCGCCAAATGTGCAGCAGAGAGCACCTGGGCCGGTCGCACTGGCTGCTGAGCCCGCGGAACCGTCACCGCGACTGCTGGAGGGTTTCCTGCGTCCGCTCCTGGCCAGTGTGGGCATCGAAGGCGAGAACGCCGCAAACGCAATCTCCGGGGCGATGACGACGGCACTCCAGGATGCACAATCGCGCTACGCCCTGCTGCATGCGCTGCGTATGTGCGCAGGCACCGTCGCCGGCACCCATGAATCCGAAGAAAACGTGGATGCAGCCACGGACTTGACTGGGCTGGCGACCAGCCCGTGTCTTCGTCCGTCAGCAGCACGCGCTCGAGCGAATTCCTGTTCCAAGTCGCCGGTCGAGGATCTGGCTGGCGACGCTTCGCCGCTCGCCCTGGGTCGCATGCACTCGTCTCCGATGGTGTCGGCACGGGCGTCGCGCGCCTCCGACGCCAGACCTCCGGATTCGGCATCCTCAGGGGCCTAGACGTTTGCTTGCAGGCCACCACGGGAGCCGCTCTCCTTGTGCATGTGCATCCATTGAGCGTTGCGGTTGTGGTTGCTGGTGTCCTCATCTGTGAGAATGAGGAGCAATGGTGATGGCGCGCTAGCAAGCCTGAAACCAATCTGCCTTTTGCCTGGCATGTTTGGCTCGCGCACGCGTACGCAGGCATCGCTTCCGTCTGTGTGCGTCTCGCGCGGCTCGCAGCAGCAGCAGCAGCAGCAGCAGCAGCAGCAGTAGAACACAGGCGCGAACGGCGCGAGCAGTGCCCGTCGCGGTCGGATCTCGACTCCATGCAGTCGCAGTGCGTGGTCGGGCACCAATTCAACCGGCTTCCTGGCCTTGATCGGGCGTCAGGTATGTGGTTACGGGCAAGTGCATTACGAGATTCCGCCTTGGTGCATTTTTTAGGACAGTAAGAAACCCGCTGCGAGCGATTCATTGGATACCAAAAGCAGGTCAGGAAATGCAGCTTCATGAGATACGACAGCGTCCGCCGGGTGCTGTGAAGGATTCACTCCGAACCGGAAGCGATTTCCGGAATCAGTGCACTGGGCAGCAGCAGCAGCAGCAGTGCGGTGCGTTGATCATTTCATTGGATGCTGAAAGCGATGCAGGGAATCCGTGCAGTTAGACACAGCAGTGTCTGTGTCTGTCTGTGTGTGTGTGTGTGTGTCGAGCCTCCCTGCGGCGATCACAAACGCAACATCGAGCCGATCGCAAATCCTGGGAACCACAACAACCTGGGCGCTCCTTTCGACTGCGTTTTACTCAACTGCCGGGAGCGATATGATAGCTAGCTTGTCTATCGTACCAGCAAAGGCCTGTGCACCGACTTTTGCGAATGCCTCTGCGTATCGAGACTATTTGCCCTGTAGGCATGCACAAGATGCCAGATACAGGTGCGTCTGTCGCTTCAGAGAATCGGGACCACGCGACTGGCATGTGCAAATTGCTTCTGCGTAATGCATTCAGCGATCCAGGTAAGGTTCCGGATTTCCTGTTCCAGCATCCGGAAGTAAGCATAGAAGACCCCGTAGTGGAACTGGGCATCGAAAGACTCGCGCAGAAGCTTCATCTCGAATTCTAAAAACTGATCCTCCAAGCTATATTCTCCCCGTTCAGCCGCTCGCTGGAAGAGCGCTCGGTATGTACTGCTGAGGTCCAGAGCCATGGCAACCGCTTGCAAGTCGTCCGCCCTCCCTAGTCGTTGGATGATCTCGTCGTCGAGTCCACTGGGCACCCGCGGAAAGAGCATCATTCGTTCATCCTTCCGTAATGATGTTTCCAGTGAATTCAAAGTGATGTTGATGACTCGACGATCAGCCTCGAAAGCGATGAGCGTTGCCATGATTGACCCCGTCATGCCACCGATTCGCTCCACACAGAGCTGATAGAAATCAGTAAGGTAAGCCTTGTACAGTAGGTTGCGGATGATTTCCACATTCATCTCCGTCAGGTCATGGACATTGACGCATTCCGCAAAATAGGGCGCCAACGGCGTATCGACCAGAATCTCTCTATAGAGTTCCTCTGGCGAGTGGATTGCTGTTAACGTTGCAATACCCTCGAATAGGCCCAGTGGGTGACACTTGTCCAGCAGCTCGCTGAGGTCGCGATTCCGGAGCACACCCATGAGCAGCAGAACTAAATTGTCGATCATGTACGGATACGTCACATAGTCCAGAAAGGTGGAGAGCGGTGCGTAGGATTGCCCGCGAATGCTCCGAAAGTCGTAAACGAGGCGGTTCATGAGGCAGTCGTACAGGGCCTGGGTCTGCAGGGGGGCTGGTTCATTCTGCAGCCATAAACCGTAATCCGAACTGTTCAGAATCGTGCGCATATCTTCTGGAGACTCGCACTGAGCCAAATTCGTGTAGTCTTGGCGACGGAGTAATGAAGCCTTGAGTCCTCTCACGACAGCCTCGAGGTAGCCGTTGTCGGCGTTAAACGTAAGCATATCCATGGTGAACGCGCGAATCAGCCGTGCTGAACGGAGTCAGCACTTGCGGCTCGCTAGCAAACGCGCAACTGCTGAGTCAGCGATCACGAAATAAACACCAAGCACACGTCCGGACGTCAATACCAGAAAAACTCGCTAGACTCGCTGAAGCGTCCCTGGAGAGCCACACCAGAAGAGTCGGCGATGGACGCGACACGGACTCAACTGTGCAAAGTCTTGCACACGTCGGTGCAAGCCGGTGCAAACCTGCGTCAAGCGTTCCTCAGCTTTTGATACGGCTCCGGCAGATCGTTTCAGATGTTGCTCGTGGTCAGCGAGCGGCGACGATGTCTGGCGCTCGAAACAGCGTCCACCGCAGTCGCGACTTGGGTTTAAGTTTGTTAACGCTGCTACGGTTGCTGCGGTGTGTGTCCACAGAAACACTACGAGGGATCGTTGCGTATAGACCTCGGTTCTGCAGCGATGAGCAGGAAATCTCCAATCCAGACGCCGGTGCCGAATAAGGTTCTGACCTCGAAATCGGGTACCCCGGGTGCCTCCTATGCCAGTTTCGAACGTTTGGACGATGTCGGCGCTCACCGCCTGCTAGCCAAAAACGTTTCAGCAGTCAAGCGTGGACACTTTTTAATCTGGTTCACAGAAGCGCTTACCACTATTTACAAGCACTCCGAGTCTTGAGCAGCCGAGCTCTTTTGAACGCTACGCTTTCGCCTGGCCACCGCTCAGGCACCCCGATTGTCAGAGACGCTTTCAGCGTTCCGCAACACGAGCGAGCCCCTGGTGCTGTGCGCCCCAAATCCTCAGCGGTACCATACTGGACTGGACTGGACTGGAATGGACTGGACTGGACTGGACTGGACTGGACTGGACTGGACTGGACTGGACTGGACTGGACTGGACTGGAATGGAATGGAATGGAATGGACTGGACTGGACTGGAATGGACTGGACTGGAATGGAATGGAATGGACTGGAATGGAATGGAATGGACTGGACTGGACTGGAATGGAATGGAATGGAATGGAATGGACTGGACTGGAATGGAATGGACTGGAATGGAATGGAATGGACTGGAATGGACAGGCTGAGCACCGTTTCCGCTTGCCGAGGCGCTTTTCGCAGGTATCTTCCGAAACGCATTATCCTATGTCGATACCATTTCTAGTCTTTGGGTCATCACATCTAGCAGCTTGCTTCGGAAACGCCTCGCCGAACACTGGTGACGACTCTGGTCGACGGGCATTCGTATCTAGCATCTATCTTCCGGGAAGCGTCACCAAAGGCAGGTAGCATTTCTAGTCTAAGGTCCATCGTTGCTAGCAGCTCCATTCTGAAAGAGACATGGAACCCTGGTAAAAGTACTAGACTGCTGGGAATCTTTTCTAGCATCTGTCTTCTAAGAAGCGCCACTGAACGATGGCAGCCTTCCTAGTCAACGGGACTTGGTTCGGAGCACCGGCACAGCGTCGATGTGCAGACTCGCCACTATCTCAATGTTGGTGCGTTCTCGGCACGACGCAGACGGCTCGTGACGAGCTTCGGCAGTGAAGCTAGGTTTTGGTGACTGCTTCCCACGCACTAACTCTCCTAGGAATATTAACAGGGATTGAGATAAGAACGCTAGAGCTTATAACGCAGCGGTCTAATCTGAGCAGTTACGACGAGCACTCGTTCGTGTTCTTCGTGTTTAACGTGAGCACAGCTTGCGTTTTACACCCCTGCTTTGTGTATGAGCAGCAGTACGAATAGCGATTCCGGAGATGAGAAAGCTTGCACTATTGCTCCAGGTCAAGTTTTGGAAGCTTCACAGGCAACCACGGAGCAGCTGCTACGCCACGCCGTAGAACTCGCGCGTCAAGGCGTTCGCAAGCGCGCTGGCGGTCCTTTCGGTGCAGTTATAGTCCGTAAACTGCCCGCGTCTGAGCATAGTGGTAAGCAGTTCGTTGAAATACTCGCTTCTGGTCATAACTGCGTTTTGAAAACGCAAGATCCCACGGCGCACGCGGAGATGGTTGTGCTTCGAGAAGCTGCACAGCGACTGAAGCGTCGGAACCTCTCGGACTGCGAGCTTTATACATCTTGCTTTCCGTGCGCGATGTGCTACGGGGCCATATGGTGGGCCAAAATACCCCGTTTCTGGTATGCTTCGAGGAGTGAGGATGCCGCCGGAGCGGGTTTTGATGACGCTCGCATCTATGAATGCTTGAGAGGAACGGGTCACGCGGACTTGCGAGGTGAGCATGTAACGATTGCGGAACACCACGAGCCCTTCGAAGAATACCTGGACGCTCTCAAACATGGTCTATCAGAACTCTATTAAAAATGGAATCGGATCAAAATGTGCTGGCGGACGCTTTGATGATGCGCTAGATCGATGCTCGCGCTAGAACACGGTTTATCCGAAGTTTTGGCAGAAAGGGAATAGGATCAAGATGCGGCGGGGATTCTGTGATGATGCTCCCGCCTCTCGGTCTCCATTATCGACGCTGCATGATTGTTTGGGTATGCGACTCATTAGTGAGCGCATATGTGCGCTCAAAGCTAGCTATCAGGCGGATCACGGAACACGAGTGTCATCGGGTCGTTCGCCTCCTCAAAAAGAGGTTTGGAGGCAGTCGCCTGAGGACTTCATGGGGATGCACGCTCCGGAGCGTGCACGGAGCCGAGCGTGCCGCTCCAGGACACCGGTCGTGGACACTGGCTGAGCAGCTCTACGATTCGCGCAGTCGCATCCACCGAGTTGCAGGAAGATTCATTGATCGTACACCATACAAAACGACGTTCGAGCTCCTTTTTGCATCATACAGGGTGCACGAACCACCGGATTTCTGTGGTATCGCTAACGCGCTGACGTTTGCTTACCGCGCAAGTGAGATCGAGCACGGGACGCACGCCTCGACGAGAAACTGCCTCGCTTTTCGTGCTCGTGAAGACCAGGGTAGCCAAGCTCCCGCAGATCGCGATGGACGGTGCTCTCTGTGCTTTCGCAGCCACAGAAATAACATTAGATCATACGCTCTCACCATAGCTACCTTTGGCAGAATTCATTCTTTACGTCTGAGGCGCCAACAAACGGGTTTCAGCTGCCTTCGCTACGCGTCGCTATTGAGCAGGGTTCGTCCGCGTTGGTACGTCGCCGTTTTCGCGCACAGGCGGCAACGACATTGCCGCCTCGCAGACAAGACCCGAGGCTTCGGGTGACCGATGACAGGATACGCTATGCAGGACGTGTTCGTCGGAAATACCACCAGCACACGGATGCACCAGTGTACGCACAGGACGCGAGAACCCCCAGCAGACCCGTGAAATAAACAATCCGCTCGGTATGCTCCATCAGAATCGCGCGCGTCTCATACCAGCGTCGGGGATGTTTGAGCGCTCCTGCCGTAGCGCTTGTGGGTGGAAAAGTGTCGCTCGCCATGCGCGCTGCAACGACGTGTGCACCACGCAGGCCGAGGTCCTCGGCGAGCACCACTTTCACGGGAATGCGCCGCAAGATCGTGCTCACACGTCCTTTTTCCCGGAAACGCTTCAGAAAATCCGACTTGCCTTCCTGGAGCCATTCGAGGTTTTTAGGAGCTATTCCGCCCGCAATATAGAGACCACTAAACGGTAGGTATTTGAGCGCTGCGTTCCCGCACTCGGTACCGTAGATATCCATCATCATACGCATCGCCTGCGCGCAAAGGCCACACTCGTACACGTAGCGAGCGATGGTTGCAGCGCCATCATTCGATTCTAGGATGGATTTATCGATACTTGGTTGCACTTTTTCGGGGTACTTTTCCCGCAGGAATTCATAAATGTTGACGAGTCCTCGTCCGCTGACGACGCGTTCCACAGAGACCCTATGGCCGCTGTCACCGAACTTGTTTCGCAAGTACTGCAGAAGCTCCAACTCTAGTTCCGTTATTGGCGCAAAATCTACATGACCTCCCTCGGTCGCGTGTGCCTCATAGTGCCACACGGTGGATCCCTGACCCGACACATCCGGCTGGGCGCACGCAGTGAGGTAGCACTCCCCGAGACCAGTGCCGGCTCCGACACAAGCTTTTGGCTCACCAGCACTCGGCTCGCCACGCTGCAAGACATAACACTCGTCTGGCTCCCTCAACGTGAGCAGTCCGTACCCATTCGAAACAAAATCGTTCAAGAAACGGACGCGATCAATATGGAACGCGTCTCGCAACTCATTCGCATCCAGAATCCACTGCTGTCGGTTCGTGAACGAGACCCGGTCGGCGACGACAGGTCCCGCTACCGCAAGGCACATAGCAGCGATATAGAAGGAGGCATCGTTGAGGTGTGCACGCGCTTCCTGCACGAAAGTGTCCAGTACATCGTGGAAGCGGGAAAACTGCTCGTTCCTATACGATGTTCTGTGGACGCACGGCTGAGCGCAGACATCATCCGAATCTGTCGCATCGAATATCGCTAGGCGAGCATTCGTGCCCCCTATATCACCTGTCACAATCAACTTGCGCATTCCTAAAGCATGAGCCGGTAGGTTTGCAGGCACGAGCGCTCTTGCCGCAGCCGCAAAGCGATAGCGGTATTCGCAATCGCGTACAAGGTTCGTGTGGTGACGCCAGACCGGCGTCGCTTGTCGTTGCCGCACATCCCTGCTGCAACGACAAGTCCGTACAATGACGCAGATATTTTGGTTTGAAAGAATGTTTATATGGACTATGGATATCCAGATTGCGGGGCGGGTATTGGCTTCTGGGCAAGCGTCCATTAAACTGGACCCTACCTCCAAGTTCCATAACTTGTACTTTCTTTCGGATGCACTGATCGGTTCGAACGTTCTATCAGACGCCGAGTACCCGCATTGAGCTCCTGTCTTTGCGCTTATACCGTTGGAGTCGATGCATCCCGAAGACAGAGCGACTTTACCATACCACTGAAGGGCGTCGGCTCGAGGTGTCGTGTACCCGACGCCAGGTCGTATCTCGTTGTATGTTCGTGCTTGGAGAGACTGTGCAACAGGCCTGCTTTCGCGGCCTTTCGCGTTAGCGCAACCTAGCTCATACAAAGAATTCTGAATACCGAGTCACCGACTCGCAGTATTGTGTCGAATACGTCGTCGGTTCGTGTAGCGGGCCTGTGCTCGGCAAACACCGGTAATGAGTGCACGAATCGACGAACCCGCGCGCTCATCTGGTTTGCCGGACCCCCGTCCTGATATGTAGAAGGAGAGTTTCGTATCCACTAGTGAGTGATGTCGTTCGTATAAAGCGATGTCAGGTGCCAGGGCTGCACGCGATGTGAACGAGCGCCCTTATCAACTACATGTACATGTAGAAGATGCAGTCACGCACGGAGATCGCTTCGTTCCTGCTGCCAGCTTGGACAGCGTAAGCATAAACCTGTCAGAATGACGGCAGTTGCGTTCCAGCAGCAGGTTCACTGTGGTCCCCAGTGAATATCTAGTGTTTCGACACGGTATAGAGCCGAGGCTAACCACATCCCACGGATCCGCTCTTTGGTGCACGAATGAGTCCCTCTGGTACGAGCCGCGGACTTGAGCCTGCAGGCATGCTCACAAATTTTGAGACATTCATGTCATTCCACTTTCTTCTCAATGCTCGTATCAGCATAGAATTCTCGTCATATACGAGACCCCGGATACTGTAATCTTTATTTCGCATTAGGGCGTTTGTGTTCCGGGATGAAACTGAAGGTTTGTTGCCTCTGCGCTATGATTTGCATTTTCTGTCGCGCGATGAAACGGTGCAAGTCGTTGACTTCTTCTGACTCTGGTCTTCGACAGCTCCGGAATGTTGCGGCACTCGTTGTCGTGATTGTTCCATGTGGTGCCTCATCTGGGAGCGTCTTCCCGGCATCCTCCACGCTCTCAGTGCAGCACTCTGTCGATCGGAGAAGTATATGACCTTCTTTCAGTTTCGTTCGTTTCTTCATTGGTGATGGCCCTCGTCGTTATCACTTTCAAGTTCGTATGTCGACTTGCGCAACGAGTACACGCTCTCGACGTCCGGCATTCGCAGATGTCCACCACACGCACATGCAGTATTTCTGTAAACTTCTGTGTGGTCGCTTTCTATGCGCTGCATTTACGACGGGATATCGGACGCATGGCTACTGCACCCCAGTTTACGAACCAGATGACCGTCTTTTCGCCACTCGGCATCAGAGGAGAATGCAGATCGCCTAGATTGCATTCTGGTCAAACGAGTGACGCAGAGCACCTCAGCTGCTGGTCTCCAGAACGAGCTCTGTGTTTCAGTTATTCAGGGAGAACGCTCAAATTCGCTCGCATATGAGTATTGTCGCCTGAAATCGTCTTTTCGCAAATGGTGAGACGAGCAGTACCATCCTCTGTCTGTTGCCTCTCTTTTTGTGTTTTCTTCGCGCTGTAAACGAACCTCGCCTGGTGGTCCTCTCTTCTGCTGCTGGAATGACGCGTCTCTGACTCCGGACTAGAGTCTGAAAAGGTAAATTCGACGTCTGAAAAACCCGGGTCAACGCGTACGAATCTTTGGTTATCTTCCAGAATGCGGAAGACTTTCGTTGTCTCCGTTCTCGCCTAGAGATATTCGGCGATGCTCGACGTCGAACCCTGACATCGTACCCGTGCGAGAGAAAACGGAAACAGAATTGACTGTCTATGGCTTCAGCAGCTTTGATATTGGAGTTTTTCTGGTAAACCTTCCTGTTCGTTGACTTACTCCATTTCATTTCGTTCTTTTCCTACTCATGATTTCATGGTGAGGTGGAGTTCCCATGACACCCGAGAAACTGAAAGAAACGTAACCAATTGTGAAGCCAAGCATCCTCGGGCGGGAGAGCGAACGTCTTGGACGGCGTTTACCTCTTCTGCCTTATGAATCCCGTTCTCGCCAGGTATTCGCAGTGTTGACACCCTCTTCCAACGATTTCGTAGTACAGAGAAAATGCGAAACGTGTCGGAGACGAATGCTTCAGTCAGAGAGAATCCTTCGAGGGAATTCGTCTCCTCAAGTCTGCCGCGAGCTCGACAGCCAATTTCATCTTCGGTTTTCATTGGCGATCACTTCCGGTGAAATAGGACGTCGAACTTTCGAACGATCCGGCGGGTGCCGCACAGACAAGCTCTCTCTCTCTCTCGAAACGCCCTCGATTTAGTTACCATGCATCAGCTTGACTTAATGAACGACACGAAACCCGATACTCATCAGGACGTGATTCGTTTCTGCCGTCGCCATCGTGATGGGAAGCTCCACGTGCATCTGCGTCATTCCAAAGAGATACGCCTTCATTGACGCTAACTGTTCGTGCCCTTCGGTTTCTTCTTCATTTCGTCCGGGTTACAAAGCACCGAATTCATCAACGCTTAACCTGAGACTCGAGCTGATACTTTTCCTGCAGTTGTTTCGGTGCCTCTTGAAACAAGCGATGACACAAGCGTAAGAAAGTTCTCATTCAGGGAAGGCAGCACGTTTTTGGGAGCGTTGCTCGCCCATGCTCTCGCTTTCTCGCGTGAGCGTCCTCTAGGCGTCTGTCACAAGGGAAACAAACGAGCGTGTGCCCGGCGTCAAAGGTCGCGAAAGAGAATTCTCAAAAAGTAGCAGTTCGTCAGAGCGTCTGGCTCGCTTTCCACTCCTTTGACGAGGATAGCTTCATAAGGAAGACGGAGGCTTTATCCGTTGAGGATGACGTTCCTCGAGGAAACAGCTCAGCTTCAAACTTCAGATGCGAAATTTTCCTTGCGTTACTGCTTCCCGTTCTCTCCCCGCGGTTAACTCGGACGCTGCATCTCTCCTGCGCACCAGAGGATGCCGCACCCTTATCCAAACAGAATCATTTCGGTGTTCTCGTTGAAAAGCACCTTCGACCGCTGATTCAATAGAAACCCCCTGAAAGATCCGAAGCACCTCTGTCTTGCACCAGAAGAGACGTCCCTGTTTCAGCGCAGCGCTACGCGATGCACGGGTTGCATCCATCGCGCTCCGGCGCATGCGCGATCGATAGCGCCCAGTACTCGTGAAGCGTTCAACGCGACGTTCGTTATCCGGCAAGGCAAGGCAAGGCAAGGCCGGTACACTCCAGAGCACGATACGTGAGTTTTCAATAGAACATACTCCACATCCTTCAGATAGAGGTCAAGAGAAGCATGGCGCTTGTTGCTGCGGGTTTTCGTACAGTGGTGCAGCGACGCTTTGGTAGCGCGCAAGCTGCAGCCGCTGCTGCAACAGAGTTCTTTTACGAACGAAACGGACCAGTCGACACAGTTCTAAAACGAAGATCCATCGAAGACTCATCGTCGGGGAAGGCCCTGCAGCGGAACGCAGCTCGCGTCGAACTGCTCGCTTTTCCGCTGACGCCCTTTGATGTCGCGGCGATCGAGCGCGGCTATCGAAGCACGGGAGTGGCGGGTGCTCAAGGCATCGCCCGTGTTACAGCCGCGGCACCAGAGACCCCGTTCCAAGTGGGTGACCTGGTGTTGGCGTTGCCAGCGATGCCTGGCACCTGGCGTGATCACGCAACGGTGCCGAACGCGAGCGAAGCGTTCGTCGCTGTTCCCGCAACCTTGCGTCGTGCAATCGAGGACAAAGTTCCCGGTATGCTTGAAAGAGCGGCAACTTTACTAGGGGCACCTGCAATGGCTTATAGGCTTCTGGAGGAGCATGGCATCCAACCCGGTGAAACCATCCTGCTGAACGATGCCGATGGTGCGGTGGGGCTCGCCCTGGTGCAGCTCGCCAACATGCGCGGTATCAAGACGGTTTCCCTTGTCGATGATGAGATTCCCGAGGATGAATTACCACCTGAAGGCCATGTCGAATCCTATGCGGTGGTCGCTGAGCGTATTAAAGCACTCGGCAGCGATGTTGTGGTCAGCAGCTCATTTGCCCGTCAGACGGCCACTTTTCGTGAATTAGTTTCTGAGCTTGCTGGTAATCGTGGTATGCCGCGTGTCGCTTTTAACGGATCAGGTGGTGCTTCGGCAAGGCAATTGATATCCTGTCTGCGACCGCATGGAACCCTGGTGACGTACAGTGGTCGCCGCGCTACCCAGCCCTTGGTCATTCCAACAAGCGCATTCACTGAATTTCAGCTGAATCTGAAGGGATTCAACCTCATGCTCTGGCTCGAGAATGCACCTCGAGACCAAGTCCAGGCTATGGTTGATGCGCTCGGGCAAGCGATGACTCGCGGTGCGCTGACCGGCTGGCTCGAGCGAAAAAGCTTCGCATCCCTCCAGATCACCGACATTGCCACGATCCGATCAGGGACCAGACCTCGCCAGTTGGTCGCTATCACCGCAGCCGGGCAATCACTGGTCCAGTTAGCTGGGCCCTGAACTTTGGCGATTGGAAGCAGACCCCGGAACTTACCGATGAAGGCTGTGCGCCTTCGACGGCGCCTTCGTACCGGAGCGCTGCCGTCGCGGAGCGCACCGCAGGTATCAGCAGGTACTGGATGCGTCGTGCATCGAGCGCCCGTCACAATGAACGCACAGGTCGAATGAAGGACTCGTAGGAGGCGGCAGCGGCACTGGTGAAGAGCAGCGATCTTCAACGCGGACGCTGTCATCGGCTGGTGGCGCCCATCGTCTGCCCAAGTTGTGAGCGCGCGCACCGCGACCAGTAGTGCTATACTGATGACACTTTCCCCGCTTTACTCCTTTTCGTACGTGACTGGTGCAAGCGCGCATGCTCTAGACACGTGCAAGCCGAAATGCCGTAGCCCCCAGCGCACCGCGGAGCTTCGGATCTGGCGTGGCTCTTGAATACGAACGCATCTGGCATAGCGTCCCATTCTGGGTATTGCCGCGGCTTTATTGCCGCATTGCACATCGTAAGCTGTTCAAACCAGGTAGAGAGGAACCACCTCCGCTTCCAGGATGTGTCGAAGGTCGCTGTCTAAAGTGCGTCCCGCTACACTTGGTATGGATACCCGAGTCGTTCGGAATCGTTCGCAGGCAGCAGCCAAGTCTACGCCACCGTGGAATGGCCCGGCGAGCTAGCGTCCTCAAGTCTACTGATTCATTTCATTTGTGCAAAATTCATGACCGGATTCGTCCGTGTTGTGAAGATCGTGTATTGTGAGTCGAACACCGGGTGCGCAGTGTAAAGCGAACGTACCGCGTCAGTCTTACACGGTACCGGGTCGGGGCTAGCCCCTGAAGCGCTGTTTCGCTACGAATGACGTTGATCCAGATCCCTCGTCGTTCATCGCAAACAAATACCGCGAATACGACTAGATCGCTGGTAGCGACCAAGGTCAACCTCGCACGCCCGGAAACAGCGACCGCACAAGTGACCAGCTGCGACGTTTGGACGCGGCTACGGTGCTGCAGCGGTTCCGCGAGTGCCCGCTGTCACCGTTCGAACACCCGAGCGACACTTTGAAGACTGCCAGCCGGTTAGCGACACGTCCTGGCACGAGTGTTCGACGAGCAGCGTTTCATGAGAAGTGAGCTGTCCGATGCTCGGTTTGCTCTGGTGTTCAGCGCTGCGTGCCGCGGGAAGCGAATGAGGAGCGCGACATCCAGTTTCCCCTGGAATCATTTGAGGCGTCTATGCTTTCCTGTGGAACGAGACGTCTCCAGTAAGGCGCTCTAGAACTGAAAGAATATACTGAGGTTTTCGTCGTCGCCAGCCTGCGTATTCTTGGTGCTCCGGAGCGTAACGAAACGTCAGCACCTCCGTCCATGCAGCTGCCTCGCCTCGGGGACGGGCAATCACCAGACAACCCATCGACATGGTCTAATAGTCGGCGTGGCAGCCAGCATACATGCTAAATGGCCATGAACTCGAGGTTTTACAGGCACCACGATTCGCAAGTAGGTAGGCTCCGACATCGATACGGTCAACGGCAGTGAACGCTGCATGCTCATATGTGCCCCGCAGGTTGCACGTTGCAAAACCAGCAGAACCGCAGATACCAGCACGCGTGTATCGAACGACTCCTCATTGGAGTTGAATAAGAACGTAGTATCCGGGGAGCATTCGTTCCATTACCAACCGCGGATGCTTCCGTGTACGGGCGGTTACCGAACGTGGCCTCTATCGATGCAGCGCAATCGGCACCGTGCCAGGCTGGACGCTGGTCGTCCAGTACTCCAGCGGGCGCTGCTCCAGACGGTCTACTTCAAACGCACTCTTGGCCGAAATCACGCGTAAAGCGCTCGTATGCTCCTAAATCTGCTTTGCTGACAGTCGGCTTGGTATGGAGCAGTACTTCTTCGAAATCACTGTAACGGACATCGGGTACGAGCAGCTTGTCGGCTGGGACGTCGTACAGGTTCATTTCCACTGCTCCTGGTGCCGCCGGAGAGCACGGCGTCCAGAGTAGCTCTGCAGATGCAGTGTTCGTGAACCGAACACCGCGCGCCGCATTGTTGTTCGAGGATGTATCTTCGGCACCGCCGTCTCTCTGCAGGGTTCGATGGTGTGGACGCGGCGATACTTGTCGGAAATGCGTCGCCATTTGCAGGCGCCGAATCGGCTGCATGATTGCATCACGGACAACGATTTCGATATCCGCACCGCTGTAGCCTTCAGTTACGTGGGCAAGGCGCTCGAAATCGCAAGCGCTGAGACTATGCGGTGTATCTCCGATGTGAATTTCGAACATTCTCCGACGCGAGCGTTCATCTGGAAGTGGAATGTATATCCGGCGCTCGAACCGCCGTCGAATAGCCGGATCCAGCTGCCATGGCAAATTGGTGGCGCCCAGTACCAAGACGTGCTTTCCCTCCTTACGAGTCTCATCACCAGTTGAAAGGCCTTCTTGCATCTGCACCAAGAATTCTGTTTTGATTCTTCGAGTTGAATCAGAGTCAGATTCGGATCTGCTCGAACAGAGCGCATCCACTTCATCAATAAAGATAATAGAGGGTGCAGACTCGCGCGCCATTCGAAAGAGTTGTCGAATGAGCTTTTCTGATTCACCCTGCCATTTGCTGACCAGATCTGCAGACGACACGCTGAAAAACGATGCCGCACTTTCTGTGGCAACAGCCTTTGCAAGGTACGACTTACCGGTGCCCGGTGGGCCGTACAGCAGAATACCACGCCACGGTTCTCTCTTACCGGTAAAAAGCAACGGTAAGCGCATCGGGAGCACAACCGCTTCCTTCAGTGCCTCTTTCGCGCCGTCTAGACCAGCTACATCATTCCAGCGAACCTGGGGGCGTTCGCGAACGATCACGGACGCCAGTTGCTGGCGCAGGCGCTCGGTCTCGTCTTTGGTTGGAGCCGAGGCGGCGGTACCCGCTTTCTCAGCACCAGCGCCTGAACCGCCGCTTCCATCAGCAGGCCCTCTACCGCGGCGTCGCTCTCGAGCTGCTGCTGCTGCTGCTGCCCCGTTCGACTCACCCGAGCCGGTGTGCGGGCTCAGGGTAGCCGCCGCCGTCGCACCTCCGTTTGTGTGCGACTCGCTCTCGAAGGGCAACCCGTCGGCACCGTCGTCGCTCCCCGAGGCCTGTTCATAGGCGCCACGCTTCAGCAGCTCCTTAATAGATTCAGCACGTGATATGTACTCACGCACACGAGTCTGTAAGAGCACCCGGGTTCTCTCGGACTTTTCCCAGCGAATCGCGGTCATCAGGTACTCGATAGCACGAAGATAGTAGTGATACGCCGCCTCAAACGTCTCATGGTCCCGTGTTCTCCGCGCCTCTCGATCAGTTTGAGTCGCTTTATTCGCGAACTCAATCCCTTTGTCCACAAACGAAGTCATTACGCTTGTAACGCGGAAAGCGTCCCCCAGGCTGCAAGCCCAGGCTTTGGCAGACAAAAACGCACTGTTTTGCCTGGACAGCACCGCGCGCGCACGCAACGCGCACCCGCTGGCCATTGCGATGCGCTGCTGCGCGCGATCATCCGAACGGGGGTGTGTGTGCGTTTCGCCGGTGTCCAGTGAATATGGGATGCTGTGCTGTTCGTATTGTCCCTATATGTTCAGATATTTGTGGGCGAGTGTTCGTTGTACTGTCTCGATTGTACAGGTTCAGAGAAATGGGGCTTGTGGATGCAATAGACGTTTTAGGATGCATGATCGTTTTTGTTTGTTTGTGTTTTGGAGTGATTTCTCTTCGATGCTTTGTCGCTGACATTCGGAAAGACAGCGGCGTGAAGACGATTCGCGATAAGCTCGAGCTAGGGATCGTGTCATACTGGATATGATGATGATGGTGATGCAGGTGATGCGTACGAGGCTGCACGCTTCTCCATGTGCACGGACGGCGAGCGCTAGTCACGCATATTTCAGGTTTCGGATCTTTCCGATCCAAGGCAAGTCGTGTGCGCAGCACACGATGCAGTTGTTGATGGACAAGGTCGAATAGTCATCGATGTGGTTTCTTGGCGATTTGCTCATCAGCTTGGTCCGGATATTCACTGAAGGTGTCGCGTGAAATGATCGATTCCGTTCGGAAGATAAATCTTCCTCTCTTTGTGGCCTTGAATGAAACGATTTTCGACGCTAGTGTGATATCTTTTATGGGATGCAATCGTGGAGGCTCCGATCTTTACTGTTTGCATGAAAAAGGGTCTTGAACTCGGGCTTGCGTCATTGGAGCGATAGGTTACAGTGAAGTGCGCGTCGCAGCGTGTAACGAAGCGAACACAGGCGGATGGAGATTGTCGTATTCCCTTCCAGCTTGGATTCTTCTTTCAGTGTTTGTTTTATCATGGACAACAGTGCATGGAAACCATCGATCGATTGGAGCAGCTTGTAAAGCGGCATGTGACGAAGCGAGCACTGGCGAATGGACTTTGGTCGTATTCCTCTTCAGCTTGGATTCTTCTTTCAGTGTTTGTTTTATCATGGACAACGATTCATGCAAACCATTCATCGAATGGAGTGTCGAGCGCTCATATGGCCGGTAGCCAGCGCACTCGCCGAAGGGGTCGCCCAGAACAATGCCGTTTTCGTACGATACGGCACTGGTTGCATAGACGGTGTAGAGCATCTAGAAGAGCCCTATGGAGGCCTCAAGAGCATGTACCAAGCTATGAAGCAAGCGTTCACGAGCCACAGGGCAGCTCCTGGAGAAAGAGTTGTGGTGCACCTACCGACGCATCTGATCGCAGGCAAGAGCCGCCCCTGTGAAGAATCTGACGAGGTTGTCTACAACGAAGATGAAACAGGCAGTGGAATAGTGGAGAGCTATTTTCGCCTGTGGATGACATGCGTCGCCAACATTTGGAAGCTTCGAAATCGGCACCTTGACGATGCCATCGACATCCTTCGACTGCTGACAACGGAGCTAGAGGTACAAGAGAGACAGTCACATCGAAAGACGTCGAGAATATGGAGCAAAAATGAAGCAGTCGGAGAACAAGGCTGCAGAGGCTGGTGCTGATCACAGTAAAACGGGTTGCAAACTTTATCGTATATGCGCGAGTTAGAGGACCCTCTCTATGCCATTCCGGCTCGGGAGTAGACTCAAACACCAACAGACATCTTGATCCGCGAGGCGTGTCTCGGCATGCTTTCGATGCTAGTAACGACAATTGATCTGCTTTCTGGCTAGTTTTTCTTTTTCGCAGGGTGCAGAATCGTTTACACAAAGCAGGTATCTCCGATTGCGCAGTATTGTCGGCAGCCGGGAGAGCATCCATCTTTCCTCATCATACGCCCAGACGCTACCAGCTGCCGGCTACTGGAGACGCTCGTTTCGACAGCCGCTTCGTCAGCGTTCATGGTCGCTGAGGCGCATCAATCTCACCCGGTGCACGCCTGCTGCTGGCTCTCAGAAACGACTGCTTCGTCCCTGCACAGAGACACCCATGTTACGCCAATCGCAGACAGGTCATCCGTTATGGAATACGTTCGCGACCTATCGACTGATATTCTGGGTAAAATGCAGGTTGGGAGCGCTGCTCGGCGAAAGGACGTCTTCACCAGACCCGCGAAGGCGTCACCTCGTAGACAAACGGATCGGGTCGGTGCATCCAATGTATCAGGCGGAAAGCTCTCTTCAACCCAACCACCTCTGGAGACGAGGCTCTGTTGTCCATCTTCTGACAAGTCCGGTTTATCCTTTGTAGCAACGTGTGCCCTTGATATGCAGACTTACTGCGACAGTCCCCGAAGCTGTACTCTAGAAAATGTCTCTCGTCATGCGACGTTGAAGAGAGTCTGGCTATCACGATTAGGCTTTGCGGCAACCGGTTGCAGAGCTCACAACGCCCCGCAGGCCTCTACAGAACGCGAACGAAAAAATATGATCAAAAGTACCAGGATTCATGGGCACTTATGGTGATCATGGAAGCGGCCGCAGTTTGTCGAGACAATGCCTTCGATGAGTCGCTCATGCATCCTCGATGAAACATAACAACATGTGCATCGTTCACGGGACATGCTTCAGCCATGGTTTTCGTACGATCTACGATCGGCGCACCCGCCTAGATACTTTACAGGCTTTGTCTTTCGTGGAACAGGTAATTCAGTAGGATGTTTGCATACCAGAAGGCAACGGATCGCTCGCTGGCACTAGGCATGCACCAAGAAGACGTTCAGCAACGGAACGTGAGTTCTCCTGCTAAAGACGTCGAGCAGCTCCAATTTGGATATCGACGGACGATGTTCCTCAGCAGCTCTTTCAAGCTCGTTCTCCTCTGCATTGCTTGAATGGTCAGCGACCTCGCGTCCACAGCAGCAAGCCCAAGACGTACATGAACGAGCTGCCGCTGACATAGCTGAGTGATAAGCGGCTAGTTGCCATCCGTACGCCAACATCAGAAAGCATCAGCATCGCTACCTTGTATACTTCCATCGTCGAGGTCGAGCGACCAGCGCAGATATCCTTGCGAACATCTGCAACAGAATTTGGTAAAACCGGTATCAACAAGTTGCTGATCTCCTAAACAAGGAAAACCATCTTGCTAAGCTACTGCTCTGGAGAGCAGCGCATGCTCCAGGCTCGCTGCGTTCAGCCATTCAGCATGAGCATAGCGCCACCGTGCTTGCTGCAGATATAAGAATCCCGCCTATCTCGATAAAAGTGGCTGCTATGGGTGTACCCTGCCATCCAGGTCGCCGCACAGCAAGCGCACCACCAGCAACAGACGATGGAGCGTTACTGCACCTGCGAAACAACGTTGCACATGCGCTGTGTTCAGGTTGTGGTGACGTCGCAGCACTAAAGCCGCGCCACGAAAGGAAGCAGCAACGAAGGCTATAGGCTCTGGACACTAGCACTGAGGATAACGTTAGATTAGAGTTGCACCCCTGAGACGAAGTTCTGCACAGTGAACGCTGTACAGAGCGAGCGGCGCCAGCTGCTGGGCGCAGCGGCCAGCGTTCCACTTCCAGTCACAGCGCATGAGTCGGGCTCGGGAACCCGCGTATCGTAAGAGGGGTTTTCAACGGACCTGGATCAGCAAAGTTTATCTGGCAAACTTAGGCGAGTCATCGGCGGTGGATGAAACGCAGTCCCCAAACCTCGGTCTGACGTGCTGGGCACCGTCGATATGTCCTGCTAGCCAGCACGGACGTGCTGGCGCTTTCCTCCCGCTGGCTTCTGGACCAATTGTTGGCCTCCTGAGGCACCGCCCGGACCGCAGAGAGCGCCTCCAGACGAGCTTGAACGCTCGGAGCGCCACCGCGGAAGCGAAACGCTTCTTTCTCCAGCGGCGTCGATGCCACCATGCACCGCAAGCCTTTTCTAGGGCGCTTCATACACCGCCGAGAGGCCAGCGCACGCTGCATGACTCCGAGTTTTTGGGAAGAGCAAGTGAGTTTCACCGACCTCGTCTGCTAAGGCGACAAGCACGTGCACCATGGTCCTTGTGCATGGAGCAAGGCGACCGCGCTTCCGCTTCGGAGCGTACAACTCCTCCGCGTACCGCAAATGACGTTCAGCAAGGCATCCAAGAGGCAAGTCAGCGAAAAGCCGGTGCACGAAGACACCCGGGGCGGCGTTTTGCTGCGTTTACGCAGATGCTGGCCCGTCGTTCGACCTACCGCGATGGCCTCGTGCTGCTCCTGCTCGTACTGCTGGCGTATGCCATGGCGGGAACCACCAGTTATGCCATAACGCAGCGCTATGATCCAAGTGCGGTACGAATATCGTGCGACCCGCGCGTGCTACCGGCGTACGGTTTCCAGTCGCTCATGAGACTGGTACTGGCCTACGGATTCTCACTGGTATTCTCGTTAATCTACGCGTACATTGCGTACAGGGCCTCGTTTGCTGCGCAAGTGCTGCTTCTCATCATTGACGTTTTGCAATCCGTCCCTATTCTCGCTTTTGTCCCAGCAGCAGTGCTGGGCCTGATCGCCATGTTTCCAGGGCAACGCATTGGGGTCGAGCTAGCAGCGATGCTGTTGCTCTTCACCTCGATGGCGTGGAATATGCTTCTTGGCTTTTACCAGTCCCTAATATCCATACCGCCGGACCTGATGGAGGCAGCCAGAATACTGCGACTCTCAGCGTGGCGGCGTTTTTGGTTGCTGGAAGCGCCTTCGGGCGTGTGCTCCCTCGTCTGGAACTCCATTATCTCCGTATCCAGCAGGTGGTTCTTTCTGATAAGCATCGAGAGCTTCTCACTGGGGCCCGGCAGAGAATATCGTCTGCCGGGCTTGGGAAGTTTCCTTGCTGAGGCTGCGGATCGAGGCAATATGCGCGCGATCTTCTGGGGTCTGTTCACTGTAGTGTCGCTTATTATCTGCATCGATATGTTGATCTGGCGTCCGCTGATCGTCTGGAGTGAGCGCTTCAAGTTCTCGACGAACGCCAGTTCCGGCATCGGGGCGATCAGTTCGCTGCAGAGGAAGGCATCGCGCTCGCCTTCGTCGTCGTCGTCTGGGCTGCGTTCGTCACTGGGGTCGGACGCCAATTTCGCGGATGAAGACGACGACCGCGAGAACGATAACTACGACGACGACGACGACGACGATGATGAGAATGACGCGTCTTCACTCGCGTGGGCTGGTGCACCACGTCGGCAGTTCCGTGTTCTGGAGCTTGTCCAGATACCGGATGCAACCGCGAGTGCCACAAGCAGCGCGCCCGGACTCGCAATCATGCACAGCATCGAAGGTGAGTCTGCTCCCGGAGCCGAGCAGGTTGTCATCCAACAACGCGAACTGGACGCACCACGAAGCATCGTGTTTGCATATTTCCAGCGCTCTCCATTGATGCGTGCCGTTCACCGGCGATTCTTTCTGCCTCTCTGGCAGAAATTCATTGATGCAGACGTGATCTGGGAGCGTGCAACGGAAACAACTTCCCAGACGCTGGCACTAGCCTGGAAGCACGTGCATCAGCCGCATCTGTTGCTGCGGCTCTGGGGCTTTATGGTTCGTTTGCTTACATGGAGCAGTGTGCTGGGCATCGCCTGGTTGGCGTTTCTGGCGTTTCGCGTTGCCCACCACGCGCTACGGATTCTGCAGACGATTTCGTGGCGCTCGTGGATCACCATTCTGAGCTGTGCTGGACTGACCTTTGGTCGTGTGCTGACGGCTTTAGCGCTCTCGTTATTATGGACAGTTCCACTGGGGGTTGCTGTCGGGTGCTCACCGGCACTGGCTCGCGTCCTCCAGCCGCTAGTCCAGATCGCTGCTTCCGTGCCAGCGACGGCAGTATTCCCGTTTCTGCTCCTGGGGTTAGCGAATTTCGGCGGGCTTGGCTTGCAGATTGGCTCGATCCTCTTGATGATGTTCGGCACGATGTGGTACATTCTGTTCAACGTCATTGCAGGTGCTGCAGCGATTCCCGCGGAGCTCTGGGAAGTTGACGCGGTTTACAACAAGGCCACAGACTCGTGGCTTGCTCGCCAGTGGAGACGATGGCGTTTTCTCATCCTGCCCGGTATCTTCCCATACCTCATCACTGGTATTGTTACGGCTGTTGGAGGCGCGTGGAATGCGAGCATCGTTAGTGAGTACGTCCAGTTCCAGGGCCAGATTTTATCGACCAAAGGTCTGGGGGCGCTCATATCGAACGCAGCGGCTCGTGGTGATTTACCGTTGCTGTTAGCGGGGACCCTGGTCATGTCTAGTTTGGTGCTGCTCACGAATCGTTTTGTCTGGGCGCCACTCTACAAGTTAGCGCGTGAACGCTACACGCTCAACTAGGAGCAGCGCAGTGACGCCGATCCAGGTTGTTTCACTGCTAGGATTGGAGGCTCTTTGTGATGATAGATCCCCTGGTATCTGTGTTCGATACCTGTAGTGGTGCAACTTGCAAGACTAGACCCTAACTTTAAATCAGTTCTGTGTTTAGTACATGGCTCATGAATGACTAGTGTGTTCTTCGGGATTAGACGGTAAAATGCAGCACTTTGGTTACTCCGGGCGCTAGGCTTGCCCAGTGACAGTCTTCCCGATGGCAGGTGCTTCAATACAACAAAGCGCATCCAGAGAGCGATGCAAGGCCTACCTTCTCAGCATGATCGGTGTCGGGAAACGCCCTGCATGACAACGTGTCGTCAACCGTTATACCGGGGGCGGTACGGGAACGCTCCGTACGCGAAGCCATCGTCATGCTGCGCGTTTGCTCTGCTTCTGCAGGTCCGAATCATCCATGCAACATATACAATCAATAACTTTTAGCATATGCGTCTCCGGATGCAAACACAATGCATCACTAGCGACTTTTTTGCTGGTGTGAAGACGCACCCCGTCGCTGCGGCGCCCTCGCCCGGACAGCTGCAGATTTCAATGGGTTCGGGAAGAACGCGTTTCGGTTCAGTGACTTGTACTCGGCAAAGTTCTCCAAATACCACTGATGGTTGCTCCGTGCCCTGGGGTATAAGTTCGAAAACGTCCAAAGCGCGAATGAGAACGCTGCCCACGTCTGTGCGGCGATCGCAAAACCCGTCCATTCCACAAACTCAGAGAAGTAGTTCGGCGCGCTGACGTAGCGATACAGACCACCATATGGAATAGCGTAACGTTTCTCTTTGATCTCTTCAGGGTTTCGCCGCAACGCTCTCGTGATCGCGTCGCTATGCCAGTTGCCAATCAAGCCACACACCCAAAGCAATAAGCCGCTGCAGAATGCCCAGTCCAAGGACCGACGCGAGCGAATGACCAATTCGTAAACGAACAGTGCTTTCGCATTTAAATAGGTGTTAATGACGCAGAACAGGATAGCTGTCGAAACAACAGTGAAGGTGGTAGGCTTCGAGCCTCCACGCATCCGCAGAGGGAACACAAAGGCGCGGTTCGCATAGTGAACAAGCCAACAGAACGCCAACGTAACAGTCATCCACTCCCGTTCATCAAACCCGAGCTTCAAGAGTTTGTCGGTACGCTGACGAAGCCAACGAGTCAGGTACACGGCCATAATCAGGAACGAGGGGCTCTCTTGTATGATCCAGCCCAGGTCGCTGCGCAGCGTAGGGCCCCAGCCGGTACGCAAATGCCGCCCGTATGGTGCTGATACGAGGAAAAGCACTGGAAACACAAGTACGGCGAGAGCAATCCAGCTCCATAATAGTGCATCATCCGAAAGAAGGTTCATTATGAAAGGGGGCGATACTGCTTCACGTTCAAAACACCACAATCCAATTCTGTACCATGGTTGTATGTGAAGCGCGAGGTGATGTGCGGTGCGGCGCATCATCAGAGACGCCATCCCTGCACGAGATCGATGCGCCTGAACGGTTTCAATCTGTATATTTCTTGACATGATGGAAGGGAATGGACATGGCATGAACGGATCCAACACAGCCATGAACGCCCATGATATAAATTAGAACATCAATGTATCTGTTAGTACAAGGAAGACAGTCGGTTGACGGATGCACCCCTGGCGGACGCACTGCGTACCCGCTGCAGGTACTGTGCAGAACGTTCCCTGCACCTCCGGCAGCTGGTCTCTTTGGTTACCGTGGTTCGCTCTTCACAGAGTCAGCGATGGTGTTCTTGATTGTGGATTTTAGCGAAGTAAGCCGGGGTGGCGTGAAAGCGCGGGTCCAGGTTACACCGAACAGCCTGCTATCGGAAGTTCTGCGACAAGCCTGGGAACAGGTGCAGACGAGGTGCAGGAGCGCTGTTGGCGACGCTGCCGAGCCTCGGCTCGCATCTTTACCGGCAAACTGGGGACTTCGGCACGGGAAACGCTGGCTAGACTTGTCGCTACCTTTTCGGCTGTCGGGTTTATCGGCTCAGGCCCGGATAGTTGTTGACGAACGCAGTGTCAGTGAAACGGCGAAGACGAGCGTTACTGGAAAACCTGGACAGACAGCAGACCTCGCTCAGGGCGTCACACCTGCGCATTCGCTGACTGTGGCTGTGCAGTACGAGAGCGACCCCCCAGAGCGCTACATCGCACCTGCAGTATTGGAGGATACGCTCTGGAGCGTGCTCGAGCGGGCGAATCCGGAGCGTCTGTGGTGGTGCCGCCCCTACTTGCTAGTCGCACGGTACCTGGAGACTGCGCACTATGGAGTCAGCCATTTTCGAAGCCTCCGCTTACGAGATCTGGGCCTAAGTCCGGGCACGCGTCTCCTGATTCGAATACAGTGCCTCACCACGGATGACGACTCCGTTGGCTGGGAGGAGGTGGAAGCGTCGGCAGGGGCGGCTCGATCGCCGGTCGCTTCCAACAGGCACGATCACGCGGATGCAACAGGCGGTTCTGATATCGCATCTGTGGACAAGGTGAGCAGCGGTCAGGCGGCGACGCGAGAATCACAGGCAACTGCCGATTTGCATCTGCAGCATGTCGAGCAGCAAAGTACGCACCTGGTTTTGGGAAATCCAGGAGCGAAGTCCGCTTTCGTGGATGCCCCAGCACGCGCGCTCGACACTGTCTCCCAAACGATCGAGGAGCCAGCAGCATCATCTCCGCAAGGAGAGCGCGTGCCGGTTACTGGCTCCAGTGATCCCTCGACTGCCAATGGTGATCGGCAAAGAGACACGCGAGCCGACGCGAGCACGAACCCACGGACACCGTCGCCTTCAAGTCGAGGCGCGAGGCCGTCCACTTACGCTCTTGTCGAGATGCACGAAGTGGACACCTCTGTCCCGAAAGTCGATGGAGTCGTAGCTGAGTCAGCGGATGCACGAAACTCGGCCTCGTCGGTGAACATGGAATCAGGTACAACCCAGATACCTATACAGGGAGCGGAGTCAACCTCGGAGCTGCTGATTCCAGGTCGCACTGCATCTGACGCCCCTGTTTTAGAGACGAACGGAAATGCAGGAGCACCTGCAGGTCAGGTGCCCGAGCGGTATGTCCGTTTCTACCTGCCGACGACGATCCGCTTTGATGCGCAGCTCCTCGACCTACCCGATACTTTTTACGATCTAACACCGGAGGAACTGCGACGGATCCTTCATGCACAGCAGCGACAACAGGAAGAAGCAACCGTTCTCCGAACCCGCAGGCATACAACTGCTTCACGAGCAGGCGCAACGCAGCCGGAGCAGTGTGTGGTACGTGTCCGGCTTCCCGATCAGACGGTCATTGAGGGTCGTTTCTGGTGCAACGAAAGCCTAGACGACCTGTACGCTTTCGTGCGGCGCTTTGTAACGAGCACGAACGGGGCCTTGGACGCATTCAAGCTCTATCAAACGCCACCGAAACGGGTGCTGCATGCCGGGCCAACAACGCTGCACCAAGTGCAACTCTGCCCAGCTTCTGTGCTAGTCCTGGTTCCGTCAACATCGAATACGTATGGTACTCTGGGCTTGCGCCCAGAATTTCGTTCTCGCTTGGAGAAGTCCCCGCTGGAGGCTGCATTTGCGAAGGAGGTTGCACAGGCAGAAGCGCTGCGTCGCGAGTATGCTGGTGTCATTTCGTCACCACATACCACGCCACCGGAGGCTGCCGCGGCGACCGCAGACGGCACGGCAGCCAACGCCGGCAAGCAGATTCGTTCGGAAGATGCAGGTACCGGAGATCGCGAGCCGGATGCTTTCTCGAAGGCGGATAGAGCTCGCAACGACGCTGAGCAGCAGTTGAAGCAGCGGTTGCCCAAGTGGTGGCGGCGTCCTCCAGGTGGGCGTTCGTGAATCCTTCTGTTCGGTTCAGGAAATCCACAGCTTTGCAGCTTCTGACTCGTGCTGCGTGCAGCGAGGGCAACTCAGCCGGCATGGACGCCCTCACAAACACGCCCATGCACACACGCAAACGCACGTCTACGCCCCGGACTAGAGACAGAGCACTCGGTTGCCGGTACGGAGTCATCACGTCTACACATGCGGTTTGCGCCCAGTGCGCGTCTGTACATATCCACGCAGGCGAAACAGATGCCGAATTTGAGACGCTCTGATCAGTCACCAGAGCGCTCTGTCGCCGGTAAACTTTCGTTGCGAGAGTCGCAACTTTTGCAGCAACTACCGCAGACATGAGTATAGTTTCTTTTACCCCGCAATTGCCTGCGTTTCCGCTATGCAGCATGGAACGCTCCCGTTGCATAATCCAGGCTCAGCTGCGCGGTGTCGTCCAGTTCGAGCCTCGGTCGCTGTCTTAGATTCTAAACCGGCAATGTATCGCTTGTTTAAACATCGCCGAAGCCTACAATACAACAACCGCTCGGCAACAGTGGCGACACGTACAGCGTCTCTTGCTCGACGCCCATTCCAGGAGCCGTGTCCGCACGATGTCTCACTATCTCATGATGCGGACGAAGCGTCCGCATTCGGTCAGACGTTCTCAGGTGGCGGTTATGGCGCTGCTGGACCCCGAGCATTCTCGCATTCGCGTACGCACTGAGTGCCAGCATACGATCCTGGGACGCGCTTGGCGCCTAATCCGCAAGCTTCTTTCATGGAGTCGGATTTATGCATCAGACCAGGATTCCCCGAAAAGGCATTTTCAGCTGTTAAGCAAGAAAAAAAGAGCTAAGCTCTCCGGATCCATCAGCATTCTACGCACCCCAGAGTGTTTTCCAAGTCTGGAAAGAAAGATAGACCAGGCTGGTGCGATCGGTGTTCTAGGTGCAGCGTCTTGTGCTGACGCCTCCGGTAACGCGGAATGCGCCGGTTCCGCCACGGTTTTCGCACGGCGACGTCACGGCTTGGGCGAATGCCTCGTACGGTTTCTTTCATGACCTAGGACCGTTGTTTCTGACCAAGGATCCCCTAGTGACTGTCACCTATCGATATCGAAGGAAATGTCTTGAACGGGTGAAGACGCGCAGTCTCAGCTCCGGGGCATCGATGCACGGAGCAGCAGCATAGAAGCTGGACGTATCTGGTCAATGATGATCCTATCCGTTCTCATGCGTGACAATGGTAGATAAGATCCTAAACATTCATAAAATTACAAATAAGTATAATATAATACATATTCATAAAGGAGCATGGGCGCCGTCGCAGCGCGCACGTCGTCAGCGCATCGCAATCTCTGCCTCAGTGCACCGCTATTCGTTTGGACGCTAACGTCAAGTTTTCGTGTTGGTTAGTGTGACTGCGCATGACCGAGGTGCAGACAGAGCGTGCGTTCCAGAAGCAGGAGGCGGTGTCGTTGAATGGGCCGGCAGTGAGATTCCACGGTGCCCGGAAGCGCTGGTACAAGTCTATCGGGCTCGGGATCAAGATCCCGCGCGAAGCCATCGAAGGCACGTATATCGACAAAAAGTGCCCCTTCACGAGCAACGTGAGCATCCGTGGCCGTATTCTTCGTGGCGTAGTTGTGAGCACCAAAATGACGCGCACAGTCATTGTGCGACGCGACTATTTACACTGGGTGGCCAAGTACCGGCGGTACGAGCGCCGGCACCGCAACATTCCGTGCCATGCCGCGCCCTGCTTTCGGTTACAAGAGGGGGACATTGTTACCATTGGCCAGTGTCGACCTCTGAGTAAAACTGTGCGCTTTAACGTTATCCGAGTTGATCGATCTGCTGGCGGAAAAGACAGGACTGGCAAGAAGATGTTCACGGGTCTATGAGTGTTGCACATAGTGCGCAGGCGTGGCGAACGCGTTCCACGTAACCGGCGTCGCGAAGATACACACACACTAGGAACCGTTAAGGCACGAGGGCGCCTAGATCGGAACAGGTTTCTGGAACTGATATGGGTACGTCGGCAGTTCGTGCGGATAGGTTTGGGACAATCTTGAAGCGGTATGCGCGAGTCTGGTCGAGAGGCGTAGCTACCAGTTCGCGGGCGCAAGCGCGTCCGACGAGACCTCTCACTGCCACGCCCAGAGGATGCCTCTCGCGCGGGCGTTAAGGATCACACATGTTCGTGTGTTGGGACCTAGTTTTCTGCGTCTGTGAAGGTATGGCAAACGCTGTGGTGTGGGCTTTGTGCCCGATATAGGAGATGCATCGCGCGGTATCTGTTTGATGCTGGTTCATACGTCTCTTTTTCCCAGCGGCGGAAGTATCCGATTCTATGTTGTTTTCCTCGATGGTGCAGTAAATGATCTGCCGACGCTCCAGAGCCGCCCAGAGACACTGCGGTTACGCGCATCGCTCACACTACATCCAACATGAGAGTTTAGAGTGCAATAAAAATCGCAGCACCGCACACATACACCTAGTGCAGAATAAAATAGGACGGGCCTAGTCACCTAAAACGAGTGTACCCTCTGAAGCTTGCATTCCTTTGCATTGTCATGAACATAAGCGTTTACGGTTTGTAGGCGACAATTTCCTTTGCTTCCTACTCATCTGCGATTTGAAACGCGCAGGTCCCTCACGTCCGTCCAGTTCCGTGTTCAGCAACCAGGAGATGTTGATGGTAGCTGTACGATCCCGACGTCGCTGATTTCGAATGTTGCCCGTGTACTTCATGCGCAGGCGGTAGTTGCCATCTATACTGCAGTCGATATTTGCATTTGCGTTTTATACACGCTTGGAACGTGGTTCGCGGCGTTGACACTTGACTTTGGTTAGGTGTTCCCTCTGTGTCCACCGATTCTCCATGTCCTTCGATGGCCGGTCTGTGACTCGTCAGGGCTTCCTGCATCGCTCGACACATGCCCTGCATGGATACCGGAGGCTCCCTCGATGCTCTCCTCCGACTCCCGGTCAGGTGCCGCACCCCACGATTACGCGCTTGTTCGATGCGAGCGCCTCGATGATACCTGCCTGCTGCATGCACAAGCGCATGATGTTCCACCCGATAATTGATTTGTGGAACGCGATGTCGTCCATGATGAAACAAGCACTGGAAGGAGAAGCCAGGCTGGACAATACCCCGAGAAATTTCGATCCATCGACGCTCGCTTCACTTGAAGCGATGGCTCCGATGACCCAAATCCGACTCCAAGACCCTGTTTCATGCAAGCAGAAGTGACGACAGCCTCCGGGAGCGCATCTCATGAAAGGTATCATGCCGCTGTCGAAAGCCGTTTCGTCGATGACTCCATAGCCAGAGGGACTTGTCGTTCGAATGGAATCGATCACGCGACGCGGGTTGTTCAACAAGCTTTCAGCATGATTGTGTACTGAACTCCTCAAGGGACGACTTCGGGTTTGTTCCTTCGTCCATCAAGCGGCGTGAATCGTTGCGCCAATGAGTTGCCAACGAACGGAAAGATCAACAACTTGAAGCATGCGTGATTCGAGCATGCTTTTCATAAGGAAATGAAAAGCTCAGACGCTTAAAAATGTACCTTGGATCATGGTCTTGGTCATGTTACGAACGTCTGTTCGACGCTTACGCGAATCACTCTGATTCCGATGACGTCATGAATTCCAGGGGCAAGGCATCGAAGACGTCACTCTGGACATACGACCGAGAATCCTAGAACTACACATGAATCCTCAACGCGTATTTCTGCACTTTGCAAGTCGAGACTTTTGCTCTAACCCATTCGGAAACAAAAGTCACAAAGCAGGAAGCGAGCATCCGGTACACTGCCCTATTCCAGTCTGGCACACAGACCGATGCAGCAGCGCCCCGATTCGGCAGCGGAACAGAAGCGCCGCTCATGGACACGCTGCTCCGTTTGTTTTTGAACGCTCGCCGAGCTCCGGGGAATGCGTTCCGGGAACGATCATGACATCCCAGCGAGAACTCCTTCGTTACGTGGAGAGTGATTTGCGGTCTCTGGTAGCGAAGCTGGGGAAACGAAAAGTTGAACGAGCGTTTGTCGAAGATCTCCCGTTTCTTACGGAGCGTTTCTCGAGCTGGAAGAGTGCCGTGGAACGAGTACTGACGCAGTTGCGTGAGGATGATACGCAAGCTCGTCTTTCGTTCTCACTTTCGATCGACCTGGTGGGTCACGTGCTCATCCACAACGTACAGTCAGTGGAGAACTGGCGTAAAAGTGAAGCAAGTACGCTTCTTGCACTGGGGCTTCTGCACCGTCTCGCAAGCCAGGCAGCGTTGCCAAGCCACCGCGTTGCAGACGTCGTCGCCTTGCTGAGCTATTTCGTTCTCAGTGTTCAGAAACTGGTCCTTCGAAGCGAGTTTTCGAAGCGTCGTTGGTTGATTTATGGCGAGCGCAACGGTGCCCAGGTTCCGGGAACGAACTCGGATCAATCGGACGCAACGGACTCGTTTTCACGTCGATCCTCGCCCGGAACAGTATCTTTGGTGGAAGAGGCCCTCGAGCAAGCCACCTGCGAGCAAACAGCTGCGGTCGGACAACGTGCCACCGAAACCCAAGTGCTGCCGGGAAACGACCTAGTCTTGGTCGAGCGGCAACTGCTACGAGTCCTCCAGGTCCTTTTCGAAATACCATCTGTGCAACACAGGGCCGGTGCAGCTCAGGAATACGATGTAGACGCTTCGAAATCAGACTCAGCGGCTAGTGTCTCCAAAATGTGCCAAGCATCCCTACCACAGCGACTATTTACGCTCCTGACGCTGATTGAGCAGCTTCCCGGAGTGACTGCAGTGGTTGCTCGCACTGCAGCAGCTGCGTTAGAGCGATACTGCACAGCATTATTCGAGGATCGTCTCTGGAGAGAGCAAGTCGCGATAGCTTTCGTGGAGGATCTCTGTTTGCTGACGCTGGAACGGCCGCCTGTTCACGGCTTTGGGACGCTCTTGTCCCTGCAGGTCCAGACGAACACGAGCAGTCCATTCGAGTTGCCGGGTGCTTCGGCCTCTGCCGCAGAGCGCACGTCATCATCGCTGCAGCAAGAGCGACGAGCACAGGCGTCGTCCGAGACCGAGGACCTTGACGAAGCCCGAGAGGGCCATCCAGAATCGCTATCCGCCGCTCAAGTGACGTCCACTGGTGCGATGCAACAGAAGGAAACGTATTGCCTGGAAGTGATCACCCCAAGCCCTGATGTTATGACGTCGCTGCTGGCGGAAGCGCTGGGCAGGGCGATGCGTGGTGGTCTCGCTCCCCAGGCTTGCCTGCTCAAGCGTCTTTTTCCTTTCGTCGAAGCACAGCTGAATGAGGCCGAGCTCTCCTGGTCAATATGCAGTCTCGCAGCCGCGTTAATCCAGGCACCGGTGGCCTCGTTCGGCGCCCTGCTCGCGTCACTTGCTGCAAGGATGCTGGAGCAATTAAGGGTCTCGATGGATCCGAGCTATTCATCATCTGACACGAATCCTAATCAAGTTCTGTTGATGCATCATCGCGCACTCTTGTTGATCGAGACTTTTCGCGATGCATTGCTTACCGGAGCGTCCACTGCAGAGGACCGTGCTTTTATCAGCAACAGCAGCAGCAACAGCAGCTCCTGGTCACCACAAGCGCTACTCCGATACCTGGAGCGCGAATCAGATAGGACGTTCGCGTCACAAAACGCTGCTGCTGGAGCAGGCGATACGACCTCAGCGCTGGGTACGGAACAAAAATCGCTGCCTTCAGTCGATGGGCGACGTCGTCTTCGGGAGGACGTTGTTACGTCCCGAGAAACAAGCGCGGAGGCCTTTTCAAAATTGCCTGCGTCGGAGACCGGGGGTATACTCACTCAGTGGGTGGCGATGCTGCAGCTGTGTGTCACCACCGGCACATCGATGGTGACGGAGCTGCAAATGCTGCCCACAGGTCCGTTGCGGCATCAGCGCCCGCTACTTCGCCAACTCGGGCAACTTATCGAGGAGCCCAAGCATAGAAACCTGGACGGCGAACTCTGGGGGCAGCTTACGAGCGCGGCGCTGGGTCTGCTTTTCGTCTTGTTGGAAGCCACCGATCCCGTGGCGGATGTGGACTTTCTGCGACGCACCTGGCCGGACTTTTTGACGGCGTTTGGAGCTTTGCTCGCACGTGCACAGCAGGTTCCGGCGGTGGTGCTTCAGCCGCTCATCGAACGGGGCATGGATTCTTTGCTCCAGCGTCTGGCAGTTGTACGGAGCTCTGTGGACGCGCCCTCGATCATGAATGACTCCAGCACCGACGCATCTGGGCTTCTTGGGGGCTCTGCTGGGCAGCCACCTGCGATGCATGGCTCGACGTCGGCACTGGAACCCTTTGAGACGGTGTTCATCTGCCTGTGTCGTACCCTGCGGCTGGTGCGAAGTACACGATCCGCCTCTGCTTCTGCTTCCGACAGCGAGGCTGTGCATGTGTTGACCTGCCTTGGGCGCGTTTTACAGAGCAACTTGCAGCGCGCGCTTTCGACAATGCACGAATCGGAGTACAACACGAACACACCGCAAGCTGTGGTCGAACGCAGGCCGCTTTGTAGTTCCTGGAGTCCCAATACTTGGCTTGCTCTCGTGGAGAGCATTCTAATCGCAGGAGACGACGATCGTGATGCTGCCTCGGGTGAGCCGATGCTTGATCCCGTGATCGACAGCAGCTTCGAGCACTGGGACAAGTACCTATTGCAGCAGCAGCAGCAGCAGCAGCAGCAGCGCGCAGTAGGCTGCGTTCCCGCAGTGGCGTTGCTACGAGCGCTTTTCACTGTTGCTCACGCGGCCCAGGAAGACACCTCCACGCGGAACCGTGCCTTTTTACATGCCGTCTTCGTCGTCAAAGCATACTTGAACGCTGTCCAGCGGCAAGCAAGGGCAGCAATTGTTGCCTCAAACGGAGATGGACCCTATACTGGAAATGCCTGGACAATACCAACATCAAATGCTACGAATGCTGCTGTTGTTACAGCAACCGGTCCCTCTGAATGGCCTGATGGTACAGGCACCGAGCAGGCATCCACGGAAACAGGCGAGCAAGTCGCTAGCGGCGCTATGTCGTATGCGAGCACCACTGGAACTCAACCGCCTTTCCTGTTTTGGCAGACACCAGTAGCGGCTCAAGTTTGGGACTTGTTTGCGCAGTTCGTTCCCATGATGGCCTCTACAGATCACGTCCAAGTCTTGAATGGATGGCGCGGACTCTTCCAACAACTCTTCCTCGCACAGAGCATAGACGATAAGACCGCGGCGGCGCCAGATGCGGTACAACACGCGTTTCGACCGACACCGCAGGCGCCGCTGTTCGCTCCGCTGCTGCAGCTTATCGAACAGAGGCGAGGTAACGCTCAGTCGGATCGAGTGGACGGGGCTGTGATCTCCACTGCGATATCGCCACTGCGTCTTTTCCGAGAGATTCTGCAGCTCGTCATGACGCTGGTTCAGGACTATGGCGAGCTTTTCGTTGCTGACGGCTGGTACGCCGTGCTCACGCTGTGCAAGGAGGCAGTGCTTGCGGGTCACGACCCGCTGACATTCACATCCGAAACAGATCGCAAGGGTATTCATGATGCCGGTTTTGCCTTGCTGCAACTCTTGGCTAAGGAGTATGCGTCCAGTTTTTTGCACCAACCGGCTGCATCAGAAGTTCGAACGCTGTGGCTAGAAACCTTGACATCATGGGCGCTGCATGCCGCTGATGTGAACATGGCGCTCAGCAGCATTGGGATGCTGTGGAGTCTCTGCGACCTCCTGCAACCGAGCGAATCAACAGATGCCGCGTTATGGTGCCGAGTGCTCTCTACCTTGGCGCGTCTCTGTATAACGGAGCGCGTCGATGTCCGAAACAGTGCACTGAAGACGTTTCTCGGAACGCTGTTGGCTCATGGCCAAAACCTAGTGGAGCACGACCGCTGGCGAGGGATCTGGGAAGAGGCGATCTTGCCGCTCATCGAAGGGCTCTTGGTGCGCTCACCGGCACCCTCGTCGCTGGCTGGTGAAGGTACCGCGCTAGAAGCGCCAGTAGAGGCAACATCGACAACCACCGATGCCTCTGCAGAGGCGACAGCGAAGCATGCGCCGGCACGCGCGCTCACCAGCGCTACTACCAACGATGATGGCAATGATAGAACCATCGTCAAAGGTGATGCTGTTGTTGGGATGCATCCAGCAAGTGCAAAAGATGCAATCAAGCACTGGAACGCGAGTCGACTGCTTCTCATAGAGGGCCTCGTGCGACTTATCCAACAATACCTGGTTAGTCGCTGGTTAGCTCTGGAAGCATTTCCGCGCTACTGGGAATCGCTGCTAGACTATTGGGAGCAAACCAGCTGCCTCTATGACGTCCACGAGAGCCCGCCGTCGAACCAGGAAGCGCTTTTGATCGCACTGGTTGCGTTGTGGCAGACCTCGCTGGAAACGCTGAGCCAGGTCGTTTGCTGTGAGCCGGCATTGCCCGGCTCCCGATCGTCCAACCAAAGCGCTCGGCAACTCTGGTTGCAGACCTGGCAACGCGCCCAGCGACGGGCTTTTCTCGCCAACTGCTGGCCGCGTTTCTCTGTGAGCGTCGTCGAGAGCATCGTGCAGGCGTTGTTGTCGCTGTGCGGACGCGTTCAACAGCAGACACCAGATGTGGATATTCTCGATATCGTGCAGAGCCTGGGATATCAGTGTCTCGAGGCGCTTATCGAGGACACCATAGACCCCAAAGTCGCCAAGGCATCCTCCGCCACACTAGGGATGCAACGGGGCAAACCGGTGCAACGATCCGCACTCGTACGCGACGTTTTCGACGTGCTCGCGCGTTGGCCCGGTGACTCGGTAGGTGTTCACCGATGTGCGCATCTGAATGCCCTGCTATCCTTCCTGGAACGTATATGCGGGAGCATTATACGAGCCACGACGGGATCAGCGGCTGGTGTGACCTCCAGCGACGAACATTCTGTGATGCTCTGCATTGTCCAGGGCACGCTGGAGCGACTCGTACGCGGAATGCCTCCGAGTGCCACTTGTGCGGCAGAGCAGGAGCAGTTGGTGCTTCGTTTTCTGGAGCTGCTTGCGAGCATCCTGGTACCGAGGCGTACCTGGAACGGGAGTCTAGTAGCTGCTGTCGTCGACGGGTCGTCCACAGCACCAACCGATGCACCAGCAGCATCTGCACAGCAACAGCCGAGCAGCCTGGTGAGCACCAAACATGTCAGCGGTGCGAACGCGTTTGTCGAGAGTGCCGTGTTCTCGCTTGCTGCCCTGGTTGACAAGCTTGAAGACAACGAGGAGACCAGGGCGCTGCTGACGGATGCGGTGCTTGCACGTATTGCTGCGCTGTGTGAGCGCTTTCTCTTCGAGCACGACATCCCCCTGCCTGAATCCTTTGACGGTGGCACGCTCCATATGATTCACACTGGTCAACTGGATGAAGAGAAATGCAGCATCGTTATGTTACAGCTGGGTGCGCGCCTCGGTCTGGTGGACTTGCTCGAGCGTGCACTGGGCCTTGCCCCGGATATCTCGGTGGACGAACACTGGTTTTTACTCGTTACGAGCGCATATCGCTTCAATCTGCGTCTTGCTGCTATAGAGGCTCTGTTTCACGTCGCTGCTGGACTGGATTCTGGGGCGGCACCTGCTTCGCCATTTGCGCTGAGCCGCCTGGCGAGCGCCGCGTCTACGGTGGCCGCAGCACGTGTGGCAGTTCAGCGTTTGATGCAACGAGTCGAGCGGTGCGCTGCTGCGTATCGACGTCAGTCGGGGTGCTGTCCACTGCCGTACCTCATGCGAATGTTCGAGGCCTATGTGCGATTTCAGGCGGACGCGCTTACGAAGCGTGGTGTTCACTTGTCCTCTGCAGCAGACGTTGGGACTCAGAGAGCAGCAAACGGCACAGCGTGACTTGAGCGCCATTGAGCTAGGCGGAAAACGGGCTATGGACAACGTCGAAGCCGTACCGAGGTTTCCAGGGTCCGGTTGAAGCGCAGGCACGATTCTTGGTTGCACCCGTATCAGGCTTTGTGGCGACTCGAGCGGAACGCAGCAGCCACGAACGCAATAGGGGTTGCACGTCTACCCGTTTCGCCACCTGAGGAGAGAACTGGATGGATTCGCTGCGCCCCAAAGTACGACGCTGATGTTGCGTGCGAGATGTTCAACCGCACGCCGCTTCCTGATAAACGGGATCGGGTCAGCTCGATACTTTGCTCTTTACGATCGATGTTGTGGAAGCAGTTGCATATCGATGCACAGCGAGAAACCTTTCTCACGGCCTGTGCGGATATCATGAGCATCGTGTGCACGGTATTTTGCTTTCTGCACCCGATTTTGTTGTGGGAGTAGTTGCTTGCTGAAGCAGAGCGAGACATTTCATTCGCGCCTGGTGAGCGTCTCGCTGGCATCCGCTTTCGTTCGCAGAGCCGTGCGCAGCAACATAATATAGGGCGCAGGTTCCCGCGTAGGAGCCTAGGGAACTCGCGCAGCGTCCTCCTGCAACAGCGCATCGCGGTTTCCGAAGTATCCTTGTGAGGCTCTTTACCCGCAAAACCAGTAGCTGTTCTCAATAGCGTGAATGAAAAGGGCGGCATCTGCTCCAGAAGCCATTATCGGGTGTAGCGGCGGCGACACTTACCTCAACGCAGTTCATTGCGACAAGCGCAACCATCGTATGCACGGACGAGCCCCCGCTGATACCCATACGACTCACCAGGTAAACAACGAACACATACACGACATCAGTGTACAGGAAATGCTGCCGATGCAAAGTCCATCCCTACGGTGCAGGTCGATCGAGCAGTGCTGGATCCAGCTTGCAGTGCAGTTCCTGCTGCGCTTCGAATAGACGAAGGAACGCCTCAACGGCGGCACGTGTATCCGCTCGCCAGCAGAGTGTCGCTCTCAGCTTATCGATAGATGACCTCTCCGCTGCACTATCGTTGTGCGCTGACGCTGTATCCAGCGGAAGATAGCAGCGTTGCCGTAGGGTAGACTCTGGCCACTGGCCTCCTTCCGCCGGTACCAGCTCGAGAACGCGCCCCAGGAACCAGAACGTCACCGCCGGTCGACGAAGCGTGCCTTTCCCGTCCAAAGAGTCAGTACACGGGACCGCTTCACAGAGACTGCAGTGCCGAACCAGCGGTCGAAGTAGTTGCACACGGGCACCGGCCTCCTCGAAGGCCTCGCGACAGGCCGCAGCAGCGGGTGTTTCACCGACCTCGACACCGCCGGCCGGTAAGATGTAACGGGCTGGCTGTTGCCCCGCTTGTCGCTGATTAGCGCCGTCGCTGGTTTGATGTCGAGACGTCACAGCTAGGATGAAGCGCTCATCCGGTGACAGGGCCAACACACCGGCTCGCACGCGAGCACCCAAGGCGCTCCGGTCGGCGGGAAGCCTCTGGGCACAGCGGCACGGCTCGAAGCCAGTCACAGTTTGCCATCCGAGCTCCGAGACTGAAGCTGGTGTATCGTCCGACATTAGAGGGCGGCTCAGACCCCACCGCGCTACTGGTCTGGGGGTCGCATTCCCGCAGACCTTGTGCTTTGGTACCCGCGAGCAACGCAGAAGCCGGTCAACGTCGCTGTTGCGCACTGTTCGAAACGAAGCGCTGTACGCGCAGGGTAACGTTTGTGTGAATCGAAACGCTTCTCTGCGGCTGTGTTCGCTGCTCGGGCGCCTTCGGGGACGCATGGCTACCTTAAGCTTCCTTTTCGGTACGTCTTCTGCCAGGTTCACTTCAGGACACGATGCATGGTCGCGGGCGGGTGTCCGAGCGTCGTGGAACGTAGCGCCAGCCCAGCGTTTGCCCCGAGCGAAGGTCGGACTGCGGACCCTGGTGGCGCGCACCAAGAGCACCTCGAGTCCTAGCGTCGAAAACCGTCGAATAAACTTTCAGTATGAGGTTCTTTGGACCTTGGAATGTGGAATAGAGCTCAAAGGAACGGAGATTAAGTCGGTGCGGGCGGGGAAGATGAACATCCGAGACGCGTTTGCGCGGGCGAAGCGAGGAACCAACGACCTCTGGCTCTATAACTGCCATATTGCGCCACATGACCGAACAGCGACGTTCTTCAACCACCAACCGACACGACCTCGCCGTCTCTTAGCGCATAAACAGGAAATTCGGCGGTTGCTGCAGGCTCAAGAGGAAAAGGGACTTACGCTGGTACCGCAGCGGTGCTACTTCGACCAGCGCCAGCGGCTGAAAGTGCTGCTCGCAGTCGCCCGTGGTAAGAAACTTCACGACAAACGCGAGAGTATTCGGGAACGTGACGAGGCACGTTCCATGAAACGATTCGCCAAATACGACCTGAGAGACTTGTAGAGGGCCATGCCCACCAGCGTCGTGGCTGCATGCCTTGTGTCGTCCGCGATGCTGCTTCGAGGTCGTTTGAGCAACCGCGGTAGCCGCTGGGGCCCAGTTCCTTGGCTTGCATGAATGGGCACATCGCCATTTCCCAGCGATTCCAAGAAGGAGACTCGAACCTGGAGGCCATGCATTTTTGCAGCTCAAGCCGCTGAGGCGCACACGCGCTACCACCGTTCTGGGTGTATGCATCTACGTTTATCCCGTTCCGATCCCGAGCGCCTAGCGGTGCTTTTCGTAAACCCCTTGTGCCCCTGCAACGATGACCACAGAGGCCATGTCGAGAAATAGTCCATGCTCGACAACGCCTACTGTGTCGCGCAGCGCTTGTGCTGCCTGGTAGGCATCGGCAATGGGCTTCTCGAAATACAGATCCACAATATAGTTCCCGTTGTCAGTGACGTACAGGGCACCAGCGGCATCGCGACGTGCCTCAGCGCGGCAGCCTGCCAGGGCAGGAAGCGCGGCAATTTTCCGCATGGTATGCTGCCAACAGAAAGGTGTGACTTCCACAGGCATGGCTCCGCTGACGCCAAGACCCGGTACAAGCTTGCTCTCATCAACAATAACAATGAACTGTTTGGCGCAGACTTCGACCATTTTTTCCCGCAATAGAGCACCACCGCGTCCTTTCACCAGGTTCAGTGCCGAATCAACCTCATCCGCTCCGTCTACAGCGACATCGAGTTCTGCATCCTCGTCCAAGGTGGTCAAAGGGATATTCAAAGATCGCGCTTGCTCCTCGGTGCGCACCGAGGTTGGTACGCAGCGGATGTCGCGCAGTGCTCCAGCGGCGAGTTTCTGACCTAGCCGCTCGACCGCAAAAGCAGCAGTGGAGCCTGTACCTAGACCAACCACCATGCCCGAGCGAACGTAGTCATCGACTGCCTTGTACCCGACCTGTTTCTTGAGATCGTCGGCGCTCGCCATTGATGTGGAGAAAACGCCCCCAACAGCTAGTCGACGTGAATGCGCGCGTAGCCAGCGTCCACTGGTACTGGCTGTTGTGCTTCTGCCCAGGATGCGTGTATACCGGTCAGTTCGGGCGCCTATGTTGCAAACCCGAGGTTGATTTTTGAGAGTCCACAGGAACGTTCCTGTTGGTGATGCGAAACTCACAGAGCGGTCGAACATAGCCTACGAATACGTCGACTGCTTACGACTCTTGCAAATGCTGCCGGGGAGCGCAGTCGCACCGCGAGCCGATGCGCCTCCTGGGCAGCCGCTCGCGCTGTGCCACAGGCGCACGGCGTGTTACGAGCAGCACGCCTTGCGGCAGGCGCTGCTTCGCCTCGGCAGACCTGCTGGTCGTTTTGTGCACGAGGGTTGCAGCTGCACGTTCCATGTGGGTTGCTGAAGCGTCACGGCTGTATTGCCGTACGATGAATGGCGGCGCATCCGGTGTTGCGCCTCACGCTAGGCGAAAGGCGACGCAGCAGTGGCACGATCCCTGGCGGGACTCGAACCGCTGCTCTCGCTACCGACTCTAGAACATAAAAGACGCACGTGTCGTGGACAGAGTTTGCATGTTTCCTGGTGAACTCCATTTGTCAAGCATGTTGGGTCGCATAGAGCGTGAGGCACGCGCGGTTGCGTCTGTGCGGAACGCACACCCGTTTCGTTTCGGTGCTGCGCGCCCGAACGTGGACTGCGCGGTCGAGCCCCCAGACACCACGGCAGCGAACTGGATTTGGAATGGTAACGATGATGGTGATGGTGATGATGAAATTCGAACTCCGAAGCAACCACAAAGGAAGTGTGCTTGATGGCCCGACAACCGCTCGCAGTCGCATGTTCGGGATTCTCGGATCCGATGCATCAATGTCGTGCCATGGAGGCAGTGAAGAGGCGCAACCAGCAGCGAGTGCGACATGCGCGCCTGATGCTCAGCTGTCCGGGCATCATGCGGATGCCTGAAAAGCCGCTCCGAAGCAGTACATCCAAAACCACGATGAATGCTGGTAAAAATGGAATGTATTACAGCATGCATGGCGGCTGCATCGATTTGGAACTGTTGATCTGGGACCAAGATCCGGCTAGATGGATCCCAGAATACAAGTGCGAACGGCGGTGCACGAATCGATATCCTCACCGCTTCCTATGCGCATGCATCTTTACAGCCTCCTGAACGCAACTGGACTCGAGACGGCGCTCTGTACGCAAATCGTCCATGTTGTATGGTGAGGTACATGCGCTCACCGTGCCTCGCCACGGAGCTTGCATCCCGCCGTCTACGCGGCACCCTGGTATCGAGCGCGCAGTCAAGGATCCCAGAATGATCATGTATCCTGATTCCGTGTCGGGATGGAGCATTCCTTCATTCGACGCTCTCAGTGGTATGGCAAAGCCGCCCTGTCTCCGTGCAGCCTCGGTAACAGTAATTCAGGCGCCAATGCGGGCGCTCAAAGCAGGCACCTGTCACACGACAGAACATACGAAACGACCAATACATCCGAGAACAAACAATGGAACTTGGAGGTAAGATGCAGCATGATGGACACTTCTTCGATTACCATTACCCATCCGGCAATATGGGATTCATGGTCAATGTAAACGTTTTGTCATCGAAAAAATCAGTGTACCATTTTCATCGCGTCCGGGGTGAAGGGCGAAGCACCGGTTGGTGCATCAAAAACAGCGTTGCGTCCCTAGACTGACGCAAGTTTTGGATAAAAACGGGCGTTTACATCTTGTATGTGGACGCGTGCTCGCAACTGAACTCGCTCTAGCACGTTGCTTGCAAACACATAACTACCCGTACATAGTAGACACGGTTCCAAGGTAGCTTCAGCGTTACCGGGAAAGCCACCGAGCCTAGTTGCAGCGCAACGTGAAGCAGTTGTCACTTGCCTGCATCTGTTCAGGACAACTGAACGAGACAGTTTTCAAGTTGTCCACAGTTTAGGCTCAGTTAGCGAGAGGAATACCGTTGAACAGCGCCAGGTACCTGTCCAGAGTCATACCTCCCGTATCTGTAGTACATCCGCTGGAAACGCTTGAGGCAGTTCTCTGCCAGCGCTCGTGCGAGCCGTCCGCTAGAGCCCTGTAGTGCCGCGGGACTCTTTAAACGCGGTAGAGATGGCAGCAGCAAAAACTGCAGAATGGCAAATAACAACAAAACAAACCGGTCACAAACTATATATGAAAGAACAACTATCTTAACGCCCCATGCACCACGTCCGCCTAGGAGGTCTAGTTTTTCCGGAGGAGCTCTGAAAATGGGTTAACACAGCGTGCTTGGGCGACGGCGAAGGAAGCCCACACCAGGGACCTTGACCGTAACGAACGGAGGCGCGGAGGCAGTTGCAGCAGAGAATGATGACGAGAGTTCTGAGTAGTTATCCGCTGCTCCCGAAACAACGCTGCGGGTTCCGGCGCAAATCCTGGATCCATCCTTGAACTCGGGCTACGTTTTACCTCCTACCTTGGCTACCTACCTCAACTTTGGAAGCAATCTCGGCGGATTCTACGGAAGACGGCTGGCAGCATGTTCGCGGTCGAAGCTGGAATGAGCGACTTACCCGCCTACGTGTTTGGGGAGCGGATACGAAGCCGCTGAAAGGGTGGTTTGCAGACTGTTCCCAGTGATTGAGGGGAGCTTCACGTGTCCGGCAAGATAAAGGTCGCATTCGAATCGACCTTGACTAGAGTCCTTCTGATTCTACGCTAGCGCTGCAGCAGACACTCAATGAACGACTGGAATGCAGGAGGCAATTGTGGCATGTACGCTCACACACCCCGTGGAGGGTGCACCTAAATTGACGACGTATCTCCGGAGTACCGCAGCGCTATTCCTATTCCCTTATGCGCTACGACTCGATAGGTTTCGCATCATGGAATGTTAGCGGGATCGCCTCGAATCTAGACGACGAGATATCGAATTACCAGTACAGTAATGAAGAACTGATACAAGTCGAGGACTGTACAATAGGAAAAGAGATCCAACGGGATACGGAAAAGGAGACACAGAAACCTCATGATCCACCTAAATGCAAAATAACCAGAGAAAGCAGCTCAGGAAAGAGCCCGAAGAAGACGAGGAAGACCGACAAGAAAAAAACAGAAGAATAGAAAGAAGAACTCCCAAACGAGCCCATCACAAGTTATCCCCTAAAAGGGCACCCCAACGGGAACTCAAGAAAGCCGTCGCCAAACCCAGGCACCTGCTCACAGCGCTGAAGATCCGAAAAGCCGTGCATGCAAATCTTTAGACCAATTGGCACGCGAGTTTGTAGATGGGAATCAGAAGACTGCCAG